>Ga0256827_10000363_pt1 | contig 27690 bp, 28 predicted proteins | sample CV84metaG_FD_185977 | JGI IMG/M metagenome (GOLD analysis project Ga0256827, IMG submission 185977) | Hydrothermal vent microbial communities from East Pacific Rise, Pacific Ocean - CV84 | ecosystem: Environmental > Aquatic > Marine > Hydrothermal vents | place: Pacific Ocean: East Pacific Rise...
TAGGAAACGGTATAGGTCGAGGTGTCCTCTACAATCCCTCTTGTTCCCACGCTCAGCGTGGGAACAAGTTATATCCATTTTAACTCCTTACACACTATAATACCCAGCCTTCTCATGATGCACAACAAGAGCAGAAGTACTCTGCTCTGGATGGATCTGGAAAGTCTCAGAAAGCTCAATTCCAAACTCTTCAGGCTTCAACACATCAAACAGCTCTCGACTCGCCTCTAAATCAGGACATGCAGGGTAACCAAATGAGTAACGTGAACCGTGGTAGCGTCTCATTCGTACATCACGTAAAGTCGCCCCTTCATCCTCTTTTAGAATGTCCCAATCCATTCTAATTTGCTTATGAGCTACTTCTGCTAAAGCTTCGGCAAGTTCTACTGAAAAACCGTGAACCATGTTGTACTCAAGGTATTCACCTTTTTCGTAAAGTTCTTTTTCATAGGCAGAGAACTTTGAACCAGCACTTACACAAGTAAGGGCAATGACATCGTGTCTGTCATGTCTAAAGAAATCACTTAACGCTCTATGAGGTTTTTTTCTTTGTCTAGGAAACTCAAACTTTACGGTGTGTCTATCTTTAACCTCATCAAATGGTTCTTGGTTAGCGTTAGCATCTACATTCCACCCTTCTGTTTCGTCAAACAGGTATAACTCTTGGTCGTTACTTCTACATGGGTAATAACCGTAAATAATGGTTGGGTCAAACAAATCTTCGTCTATGAATTGTTGTTTCAGACGCTCATAAGCAGGGAAAACCGTCTCTTCCATGAGTTTTTTATACTCTTCTGGTGGCATTTTTGCTCTTTTGTAACCCCAATGCATTTTGGTGACCGTCTTTTTGTTGACCCAATCAAATATCATGTTCATGTCTAGGTCTTCTTTTTGAAGAACTCTTCGTCCCCAAAATGGTGGAGTTGGAATCTCTACTCTCTCAGGCATCTTTAACTCTTCAAAAGGAGGAATAATTATCTCTTTTTCAACTTTCTTCTCTACCTTGTTCATGTCTCCAGCCATTCGTGTGTCTAAGCCTACAGAGTTGTCTTCGTTGTATTTTTCAATTCTTCCCATGGCAACTACTCCATCAAAAGCATCTCTACAGTAAAATATTGGTCCTTTGTAGATGGGTCTACAGAAGTCATCAACAAAACTTCTGGTTAATGCTGCACCACCCAAAAGCACAGGAACTTCAATACCCATTTCAGCCATGGTCTCTAAATTTTCTTTCATAACAGCTGTTGATTTAACCAGTAATCCAGACATTCCAATGGCTTGAATATTATTCTCTTTCATAGTCTCCAAGTAGGTCTCTAACTGAACTTTAATTCCAACATTAATAACTTTGAAACCATTATTAGAGAGAATAATATCTACTAAGTTTTTACCAACATCATGAACATCTCCTTTAACTGTACCAATAACCAAAGTTGTATCTGTATCTTTCTCTTGTTTGGTCAAATAAGGATTTAAATAATCTACCGTCGTTTTCATGGTCTCTGCACTTTGAAGTACAAATGGCAACTGCATTTGCCCTGAACCAAATAACTCTCCTACTACCTTCATAGCATCAATCAAAATAACATTAACAATGTCGTCTGGATTTAACTCTTTTCTTGCCTCTTCAACAAGAGGAATCATTCGCTCTTTGTCACCATCCATAAGAAGTTTTTTAATCTTCTCTTCTGTTGAAAGTGCTTCGTAAGCTTCATCTGCACCTTCATCTTCTATCTTAACATCCGAAAAATGTTCTATAAATTTAAAGAGTGATTGATCATCAGGATTAAAAAGTAGCTCTTCACAAATATCAATATCGGCTTGACTCATTTTAGAAAGAGGTACAATATGTTTTACGTTAATAATTACCGTTGTTAAGCCTACCTCTAAACAGTGATGTAAAAAAACAGAGTTTAGAAATCTACGTGCATGAACATCAAGACCAAATGAGATGTTAGAAAGTCCAAGTGTTGAACCAACTTCAGGGTGTCTTATATGTAACTCTTTAATGGCATCTCGTGTCTGAATCGCAGCATCTCGGTACTCCAAGTCTCCTGAACCAACTGTAAATGTTAGCATATCAAAAATGAGGTTTCTAGGGTCAATTCCATGACCATTTACAGCCATATCGTACATACGTTCTGCTTGGGCTACTTTATCATCTTTTGTCTTTGCCATTCCCACTTCGTCGATGGTCAAACAAACCAAAGCCGTTCCGTACTTCTTAGCCAGTTTACAAATAGCATGAAACTTCTCTTCACCATCTTCAAGGTTTACAGAGTTTATAATTGGCTTTCCACCAATACACTTTAGACCCTCTTCCATGGTATTTACTCTTGTAGCATCTGGCATAAGAGGCAATGGAATCTTTTGATTATAAAGCTCCATAATAGCTTTCATATCTTTAGCACCGTCACGTCCTGCAAATTCAACATTTACGTCTAAACAGTGAGCTCCATCACGCACTTGAGCTTGTCCAACGGTTAAAGTTCCTTCATAATCAGAAGCAATAATGAGTTCTCTAAATGCTTTTGAACCTGTTGAGTTTGAACGCTCTCCAATGAGTAGAGGGGCAGGTTCTTGGAAAAGTTCTGTAGTGTTAAAAAGAGAGGCAATACTTGGCTCAATGCTACCACTTGGCTCTTTTGGTTTCATTCCTTTGACAGCTTTTTGAAGTGCATGGATATGTTGAGGAGTCGTACCACAACATCCACCCAAAAAGGAGACTCCATCAAACTGCGTAAACTCTAACTGTTTAGCTGTAAACTCATCCGGTCCCATTGGGTAGTAGGTGTACCCTCCTCTGTTTTGTGGCAGACCTGCATTGGCATGAACTGAAAGTGGTATGTTACAAAGTTCAGAGAGTGTACGCAGATGTTTTTTAACTTGATCTGGTCCAGTACCACAGTTGAGACCTAAAGAGAGAATATCAAAAGGTTCTAAAATAGTTGCAATGGTTGAAGCGTCAGTACCAATAAGCATTGACCCACTAAGCTCAATAGTTACTGAAACCATAATGGGAAGTTTTACTCCACGCTCAACGTTGGCTGCTTCACAACCATGCAATGCAGCCTTTATTTGTAGTGGATCTTGACAAGTCTCTAACATGAAGATGTCACACCCACCATCGATGAGACCTAAAGCTGTAAGTTTGTACCCTTCGTACATTTCATCGTAGTGTATATGCCCTAAACTTGGTAATTTTGTTCCAGGTCCAATAGAACCTAGAACAAAACGGGGTTTTTCAGGCGTTGAATATTGTTCACAAACATCTTTAACTATCTCTGCACCAAGTTTAGAGAGTTCATAACATCGATGAGATATATCATACTCATCAAGTACCCAAGGCATGGTTCCAAAAGTATTTGTTTTAATAATATCAGCACCAGCTTTTGCATAAGCGTTATGTACTTCACGCATAAGTTTAGGTGCAGTAGCATTAAGAAGTTCGTTACACCCCTCTTGCTCTACCCCTTTGTCATCTAACCATGCTTCATCTGGAATATCTAGGTTTTGTATCTGAGTACCTGTTGCACCGTCAATTACTAGAATTTGGTCTTTTAATAGTTGTTTAATTTGTTCTGTGGTTGCCAATTTTTTGCCCTTAATATTCTCGTATAGTTAGTCAGTAAACTGACCATCAAGCTGAATTTTTATTAATGGCATTGTAGCAAAAAGAGCTGATGATTTAGTATTAAATTAAACTAAACCCAACTCTTTAAAAATCTCTTTAAACGCAATATTATACTCTACTAATTCATCATAAATAAGTCCAAAAGCTCTATCTTCTGTCATCCACTCTTCAAGATGTTTTACACTCTGTGTCTTTTGCTGTTCATTTAATTTATCTGTTTTACTAATTGCTTCTTTTAATTTTGCATACTTTGGCATTTTAAATCCTTTTAAATTGTTTACTGAGATAATAATATCTAACTCTCATTATACTCCATTGCTATTGAATTTAATCTTTTAATTTAGTTATAATTCTTTTATGAAAAATTCTCTCTTACTCTCACTATTAATATTATTTAGTTTAACAGCATGTCAAGATATTGGCGATAATAAACCTCTATTAAGTAATTCTAAGAAAAAGCAACCAATTATTATTGTTAATCAAAATAGACATCTTAACATGGCTGAATTTTGGATTGATAGAGTTGACAATCCACAAAAACTCTTAATGACACAAGAGCAAATCAAGACTTTTAATGACAATACTGCTTATAATAAAAAAACACTTACCTATTTTAAAGATATAAACAGAGCTTATGGTACTTCGTGGGTTAAAGAGTCTATTTTACACTCATATAATGATATAAAATCAAAAGCTACCTATTTTACTGATGGGAATAAAATTAAATCTTCATTTTTTAAAGAGTTAAAAGAAGATTTAAATGTAAATACGTTACAGAGTTCATCAGTAGATGTTAGATATGCATTAGTCACTAAATATTGTGATCAAAAAATTATTCCGACGGAACTTGCTTTACTGAAGAAAAAAAATCAAATTCATTTTGATAGGAACCAAAACTCTGCATTAGATATTGCTACGCCTCTTGCTATTTTACATAGTACAAAAGATGGCTTATGGCAATATGGTATTGGACCTACCAGTTCGGGTTGGGTACGAACTCAAAATATTGCATTTGGAGAAAAAAAAGAGATACTTAATTATTTAAACTCTAAAAATTTCGTAGTAACTACAGCAACAAAAACAGCCCTTAAAATTGGAGGTAGATACCATGACTACATGAGAATGGGTGTAAAACTTCCTTCTATTTTAACACTCGATGAGAACACCATGGTAATGATTCCAGTTGCAGATGAAGAGGGTAATTTAGTACTTTCTAATGCAACCGTAAGAACAGCTAATGTACATAGGGGTTATTTAAAATATACAACTGAAAATATTTTACTTCAAGCTTTTAAATTTTTACATTTACCTTATGGTTGGGGTGGGATGTATGGAGAACAAGATTGTTCTAAGTTTATTCAAGAAGTCTATGCTAGTGTAGGAATATATTTACCTAGAAACTCAACATCACAAGCAAATGTCAGTGAAGAGAGAATCAATATTGAAGGTATCTCTTCTTCCTCTAAACATACATTTTTAAAGAATTCTGCTGTAGTAGGTGAAAGTATTTTACATATGAAAGGTCATATTACACTCTATTTAGGAGAGTATAAAGGGGAACCTTATATTATTCATACTGTTTGGGGGTCATCATCTCGCCATTTTGCCTTGGGCAGAACTGCTGTAACCTCTTTAAATTTTAATAGATATTTAAACAAAATTGATAAGATTACAAATATTACTCTTGAGTAATATCTTAATTCTCTTTAGATACAAACCAAATAGAAGCTGTTATATTATCAGCTAAAATTTTTTTATTATCTATAAAAAATTCTAAGTTATCACCTTCAATTTTACTTTTATTAAATTTTAAAACAAAAGATTTATTACTCATAACTTTTTTACTTTTAATATTATAAGTCAAGTTTTCTGTATTAAAAGATAGATTATCTTCTCTTAAAACAGTTACTCCTTTATGCATATAAACTATATCATCTTTATAAATAGCCTTTTTAGAGAGTAAGATATATCCCTTTTCTGCCGTCAGATTAATATCTTCCAACTCTAAATAATTTCTATATTTAATGGTTTTAGAGGCAGAAATTTTTTGACCAGAGCTATCTATTTTAATATCAGAAAGAGAAAAATTTTGAAAAGCTATCTCTTTATTTGCTGTTGAAGATTTAGCTTCATAAGAGGATGGATTTAATCCTAAGATACTTAATAATAACAGTGCCAATGAGATAAAAAGTATATACTCTATTCTTACTGCCATAAAGCCAAATACTCATCTTTTAAATTTTCTAAATCAATAAGTTTTTCTATCATCTCACGAATAGCTCCACTACCCCCAACAACGCTTAATACCTCATCTGCAATTTCTATAACATAAGAAGAAGCATTAGCTGGAACAAATGCAATTTTTGAAGCTTTTAACATTTTGTAGTCATTAAGGTCATCACCAGCAGAAGCAACATTTTCCATGCTAAGACTTAACTCTTTTAAAAGATTCTCTAAAACTTCTTGCTTATTATGAACACCTTGATAAAAATGTTTAATACCTAACTCTTTTGCTCTACGCTCTACAATTCTTGAGCTACGTCCTGTAATAATGGCTACTTGTTTACCAAGTTTAATCCATGAAGCAATAGCAAGTCCATCTTTTACACAAAAAGATTTAATCTCATCACCATCTTGAGTATAAGTAATCTTTCCATCTGTTAAAGTACCATCAACATCTAAAACAATTAATTCAATACTCACAGTACACCTTTTGTACTTGGAATTCCTGCATTTTCATTAACAGTTATCCCACGACGAAGTGCTACAGCTAAAGCTTTAAATGCTGCTTCAATTCTATGATGTTTGTTTGTTCCTCTGTTACAAATTAAGTGTACGGTTATTGAGGCATTAAAAGTTAATGCTCTAAAAAACTCTTCAACCAACTCAACATCAAAATTTCCTACTTTTCCCTCCATAGGCATCTCAAATACTAAAAAAGGACGGTTAGAAATATCTAAATCACACGTTACTGCTGCTTCATCCATGACCACAGTAGCATTACCATAACGCTCAATATTTTTAATAGGGTAGAGTTCTTTTTTTAGTGCTTGACCAATAACAATTGCAACATCTTCAACTGAGTGGTGATCATCAATATGAATATCACCTTTACAAGTAACATCAAGGTTCATGTGAGAGTGTTTTGAGAGAGCTTCTAACATATGATCAAGAAATCCAACACCTGTGTCAATATTAGATTTTCCTTGACCATAAAGTTCAAGTTTTACTGAGATTTGAGTCTCTCTTGTCTCTCTTGAGAGTTCTACCATAGCTATATCCTAAGATTTAAATTAGGATATTCTACCATATTTGTTCTATTTTTTTACTGCTATTTTATTACAAGAAAAGCGTCGGTGATACCATATCTTGCCATAAAGTTCTTAGCTTCAGTTCTATTTGAGAAACCTTCAATTCTTACTCTATGTAGTGGCTTATTATCTTTTACACCTGTTTTAATAGTAACATTATAACGAGAAGAGAGAGCATTATATTTTTTTACATATATTTGTGCTCCTGCATATCTTCTAAATGCACCAATCTGTATGGCTGTAGTTGCCGTTGAATAATTACCTCTTGATGAATAAAGAGGAGAAACTTGTGGTGTCATATATACATTTTTATAACTTTTATTTTTAAAATCAGTATCATTTGATGTTAATGTATAATCATATGTATCATAGTGTAAAGTATCTATCGTTTTATCATTAGATATAGTTTCATTAGATTTCATAAAAGCATTATTTGATGCTGATGGAAGCTTTGAATAATCCATAGTATCAATCTTACTTACTACTTCTGTACTCTTTATTGCTGTAGCATAACAATTAACACAATCATTTCTCTTTCCTCTTGAAATATTATTCCAAGAGACTTTTTGTGTATGATTTTTTGCTAAATTATGCATTATATTATTCGGTTTATTTTTCACAACACAACCATTTATCATAAATGTACTTACAGTCAATAAAAGTATTGTATTTATATTAATATTTTTTATTTTCATAATTTACCTTTGTGCATATTTTCTTGGATAATACTTATAAAACATACTTACTTTAGATGAAGGTATATTTACTTCATATCCACTACGTTGTGGAACACGACCATTTTTTAAATGAGCATTAATTTTTTCTAAATAATATGGATTCATCTTTAATATCGAAGCTAAATGAGATAAACGTTCACCTGAATGTACTTTTACCGGTGTAATTGCATCTTTATTAATTTGATACATCATCTCACCTAATTTATCATCTGGTTTAAAAAGATAATTCTCACCAATCATTGCCATTAAAAGTACTTTTTGAATATACTTTTTTGTCTCATTTTTAATGTGTGAATTATGAGAAGAGATTAATATCCCTAAATCTTTTGTTCCTGCTCTTCTTACAGCTTTATTCACACAACCATTTCCACAGTTATATGCCATTGTAGTTAAATACCATTTGTCTAAATTATTGTTCATTTTATAAAGATATTTAATAGCTGAATCTGTTGCTCTAATAGGATCATATCGCTCATCTAATGTTGAACTAATATGCAAATTAAATTCTTTTGAACCTGTATTTTTTGTAAATTGCCATAACCCTCCAGCACCTGTATGAGACTTAGCTTTTGGATCAAATTCTGATTCAATCATAGAAATATAAAGAAAAACAGGTGAAATATCATGCTGATACATCATCTCCTTTATAGTTGGGATAATTAATCCTCCACGTTTAACAGCTTTTATAAAACGTTTTTTATATTCACGCTTATTCCTTTGAACAAATCTTTTGAATTCAGGATTATCAATAAAATTTTCATCAACATCAAACTCTGTTAAAACATAAGAATAACTGGGAAATTCTGATCGAATATCAGAATGGGCAAAAGAGGTAAAAAAAAGTGATATTATCAATAATTTATAAAATTTCATATTTAATCCTTAGTATTTAAATACAAGTATATAATATATTCACTTAAAACAAAACTTAAATTAAATAATTATATTTTTTTATAAAATATTTATTAAAATTAAGTTATTTTCTTAAAAAGTTTTTTAGCATTATTCGTTGTCATCTTTTCTAAAACCTCTCTTTCTAGATTAGATAATTCAACCATTTTTGAAACAACATAATTACAATATGAAGGTTCATTTCGTTTTCCCCTATGAGGATGAGGAGTTAAATAGGGAGCATCTGTTTCAACAATAAGTTTTTCAGTTGAAATCTTAGGGTAAACATTAATAAGTTTCTTTGCATTTTTAAAGGTTAATACACCACCTATTCCATAATAAAAATTTTTATCTGAAAGTTTTAAGAGTGATTCATCTGCATTATAACAATGTAATACACCACCCTCTTTACCTGCATATTTTTCTAAAAGAACTAAAGAGTCAGCAGAAGAGTCTCTTACATGTACAATAAGTGGAAGTTCTAACTCTTTAGCCAAAAGAATTTGATCAATAAAAACTCTTTTTTGAAGCTCTTTCTCTTTTTTAATTTCACTATCTGTTTCAGATAAACGGAAATAATCTAATCCACATTCACCAATAGCAACACATTTGGGATGATTTATATAGTGTTCTAAAAAAGCTCTATCATAATTTTCAGCATCATAAGGGTGAACTCCTACTGCAAAATAAATTTCCTCATATCTTTCACTTAATTCAACTGCTCGTTTAAGTGTTTTAGGATCAGCACCAGGGATTATAAAACGTTCAACATTTTGCTCTTTTGCTCTCTCTATAACCTCTAAAATATCATCATTATATCGTTCATCATCCAAATGACAATGTGTATCAATAATCATCTTTATACCTTCAATAAAATATTAAAGGATTTTACCATATTAATATGGTAATTTAATTTTTTGACCTGCATAAATAATACTACTATCACTACTTAAACTAGCATTACTTGCAATAATTTTCTTATACTGCATAGCATCACCATAATATTTTTCTGATAAACTAGCTAATGTATCACCTCTCTTTACTACTATTACTCTAGTAGATTCTTCATTTGTAATCTCTTTATTAAGTTGTGCTGTATATGTTGAGTTATCAACTGATGATGTATCATTAATAATTAAACTCATTTTATCAATCAAGTTTTTTCTTACATCTGTATCAATTTCCATATTATTTAATGTTGATAAATACTCATCATCACTAATATTATTAGTATATGTCACACCCATAACAGCTGTTGGTTGAGTTAATAAATTTTGAGCTAAAATTTTATTTTTAATTGTAGATGAACTTAAACTATAATAGTTAAAACCATAATAACCTACAATAGCTAATATACTTAAAGAAATTAAGCCTTTTACTTTAGACTCATTTTCTACTTTCTCTCCATGCATGTGTATACTTGAATCTTTAACTGCCTGAGCATAATCATCTTCTGTAGCAAACATTAAAATTTCCTTTAAACTTTATTCTTAACTTTAATTCTAATCAAGAACTAGGTTGCAAATATGAAATTTAAAGTTTTTTTAAAAAAATAAATTTTATCTTATAATATATGTTACTTTAATTACTATTTAATTTATAATATCTAACTCCTGAGCAATTGCAGGGGTATAAGAAGATTGACTTTGAATGGAAGAGTTATTCATCAACAACTTCATTGAATTATTAATAGAAACTTGACTTTTCTGTTTTTGAATAGTTTCAATATCAGTAACTTTTAAAATCTTAACTAACTCTTTATCTATATTATCATCTTCTATCGTTTTACTAACACCTAAAACAGCTCTTTTAGAAGAGTTAAATATAATCTCTTTCTGATTCTGATTTTTTAAATAAGATAAACCAAAATATCCTATTATAAGAAGTAATACAAAATTAACTATAATAAGTTTTCTATTAAACATTAAATATCTCCTAATTCTTTTATAATTATTAAGAAATATTAACTAAATAAATTAAAAGTAAAGTTTAATTTATAATTTATTTTTAATTATATAAATTAATGATTATCTACAGGATCAATCTTTCTGCAAAAGAGATTGCTTCATCATTTGGTTTCTCTCCACCAATAATTCTAGCAATTTCTAAAATTTGTCCTTTTTTATCTAAAAGTTTAACCTCACTAATATCTTGTTTTTTAGAAACTAAAAGATGTTGATTTGCTTTTGATGCTAAGTGAGCTTGATGCGAAATAGCAAAAATTTGATATACCTCAGAGAGCTTAGAAATCATATTTGCAATAGCAATGGATTCATCACCTGAAACATTGGCATCTATCTCATCTAAAATAAGTACCCCTCCCTCTTTAACTCCGGAGAGTGCCACAACCATAAGGGCTAAACGTACACGATTAAACTCTCCTCCACTAAGTGTTGCTGCTGTTGAACCATTTAATGTAACTTCTACTTTATCTTGTCCACTTATATCAAGTTCAATCTGTACAAAATTAAACTGTAAAGGTTCCAATTTTAACTCTGCTAAATATTTTTTTAATGGCTTCTCTAAATTATTTGCTTTTATTTTTCTTTTTTGTGAGATCTGACCTGCAAGTGTGCGAAGTTCCATTAACTCCATCGATAAAAAAGACTCCAACATACTTTTATCTTGCTCAATATTTTGATAAGATGCTAACTCTTTTCGTTTTAATTCTGCATATTCAAGTGCCTCTTCAATACTTCCATATCTATTTTTTAAAGAGGAAATTTTCTCTAGTCTATCTAATACAGATTCAATATCAACCTCAGCCAACTCATCTGAGAGTGATTCAATATCTTCAAAATCTGCACGAAGTTGATTCATCATTTCAGAAAAAACAGAATCATCTTTATCTAATAATCTATAGACTTCGGAAACAGATTCTTCAAAAGAAAAAATACCATTTGCCCCTTCTAATGCATCATTAATCTTATCAATTTTTGAGAGTTGATGTTTTACTCTTAACAACTCTTTATCTTCACCAATAATTGGTTTTACACTCTCTATTTTTTCTATTTCAAACTCAGTAAACTCAATAAGTTCTAATAATTTACTCTCATCTTGCTTTATTTTTTGAAGTTGTTCTAATTTTGATTTATAAGTTATATAGCGTTTCTTATACTCTTTAAGTAACTTTTTATAAGCTTTATCTTTAGCCAATAAATCATTATCAATAAGTGTTAAAAGTTCTAAACTCTCAAAACCACTTTTATCACGAACAGATAGAAACTGAACAAAAGGAGAGAATAGATTATTTAAAACTTTTTTAGAGATATTTTGCCCATCAATACTATAACGAACTTTCTCTTTTTTAATACTCCTAAGTGTAATTTCATCTTCAAATTCAAAAGCTTCACTTTCAAGTTTTGTAGGTTTTGTTACCAATACTTCACAAAGAGATGCCTCGGCTGTTCCATAACCAAATGTGGACAATATACTGTTCATAAAAAGTGATTTTCCAGCACCAGATGGACCAGATAGAACAACTAAACCTTTTTTGAGATCTAATTCTACTTCATTAAATGATATTAAATTCTTTAAAAATACTCTATTTACCATTACTCTTTATCACCCCATGATAATTTTTCTCGTAATACAGAGAAATAGTTTCTCTCTTTTTTATGCAATAGTTTTGCTCCAATTTGAGCACCATTTATTACCAAAACTTCACCTGCTTGCATCTCATAATCATCTTGACCATCAACCATAACAATAACCTTATCTTTTGGTGAACTTAAATCAATAGTAAAATTTGAAGGTAAAACTAATGGTCGTTGAGTTAATGAATGTGCTGCAACAGGTGTCATAATAAATGCTTTTGTTAAAGGATACATAACAGGTCCACCTGCAGCTAAGTTATATGCTGTAGCTCCAGTTGGAGTAGAGATTATAAGTCCATCACCTCTATAAGTATTAAACCACTCTCCATCAATTGACGCATCAATTTTTACCATATGAGAAATAACTGGTCTAGTAATTACAACATCATTAAATGCATTAAACTTCTTACGACCATCTGCTGTTTGAATATACCCATCTATCATCATACGATCATCAATACGATACTGATTAATAAGTAAATTATCTAAAAACATATCTACCTCAGATATACGAACATCTGCTAGAAAACCTAATGTTCCAGCATTTATTCCTAAAACTGGTTTATGATAACCATAACTTTTTCGAACTAAGGATAATAGTGTGCCATCACCACCTAAAGAGACTAAAAAATCAGATTGTATACAAAGATTTTTAAATGATATACCTCCTGAGATACCTATCATCTTAGCTGAATGTTCTACCAAAAGGACTTCTATATTATGTGCTTCAAATTTCTCTTTAATCTCATTAAATATTGGTAGAATTTCAGGAGCATTAGGTTTAATTACAAAACCAGCTACCTTAATTTGCTTTAATAGTTCATCACTCACGCTAATCTCTCCTTTTTAATTAACAAAAGAATATCATAAAATTTCTTCATCATGTTATTTATATGTCAAATTGTCATGTTTTTTATTTTAGAAGTGGGAAGTTTAAAATATACTGTTAAGATTATAGTATATACTTGAAAGTGATAAGGAGTATAAAAAACTCCTTATCTTTTAAAATTTATTGATAATAAGTATAACTTACTTCAATAGATACTCCAGCTGCTGGAATAGATGTACCATGGAATACAATTGATTGAGTTCCTTGTAGATAGGTATATCCATTTATAGGATCTTTAGGTACAATAGTTCCATTAACTTTTACCTCTGTAATACTAACTACAGGATAATCAAGAACAAATGCACTTGCTGCACCACCTGCATCAGTAGCAATTTTACTCATAATATCTCTAAAAGATAATACTCCAGCAACCTTATTATCAATATCTGAAATACGACCATGTGTATTTAACGCTAAATCATCATATTGACTACGATTATACTGATCAAGAGGATTGTCAATAATCGCATGTACTGTAATATTTCTACTTATGAAAAGATTACTACTCACATTGAAATCTAAACCATTACTTCTTGATCTATATTGACTTCTTTCATCAGAAATAATAATAACAGATAAATTTGTATTTGCATGAGGCATTCCGGCAAGTGTTACTGCACCATCATAACTATCATGAAGAGCTAACGATTGTAACGACTGCTCAGCATTCCAAATACCTGTCTCTGTACCTGAACCATAAGTTCCAGCAACTAAAGCTTGTTTTAATGCAGTATCATTATTCTCAATAATTCCTTTACTACGTAATATATGATATGCAGCACCATGTGTAACATCTGTTGCACCATATCCTGTAGTAATAATTGCTGCTCTATAAGTTAAACCTGCACTTGCCATCTCTGCTGAAAAATCATCTGCAGCTTGACTTAATGCAGCTTGATTATCACTCATACTACCTGAATCATCTACTACAAATAAGAAATCTGCATTTTGTTGACCTTGAGCTTGAGTAAATTTCTTTGATGTACTTGTTAAAGTTTTACCTTCTGGATAAACTCTTGAAGCATTTAGAATATCATTACCTTTAGTTCTGTATGTATTATATAATCTTTCAGGAACAACTACTGCTATATAAAATGTATTACCTTCATATACACCATATAAAAGAATTAATCTAAATTTAGTATCAACTGGTGCATTTGCTGCTGCTAAAGGAAGTCCTTTTGCTTTACCCCCAGCGATAACATTTAAAATTTTTCCAGCTAAAGTTAATGGCTCCAACTCTGCATTAGTAGTTAAAGCATAACTAGCAATACTAAATGCATATGGTGTCTGAAAATTTTGAGAAGATAAAAGTGAAACATTATCTATATCACTTAAACTTCTTAACTGAGTATATATACTCTCTATACCTTTTTGTATTGTTTTATATGCTGGTGCATTAGCTATTTTTGGTGCAACTGCTGAATTTTGAATAATAAATGCAGACAACTCTTCATTTTCACCTGAAGACATCATTTGTGCTTTTGCACCTTCAATTTTTGCATCAACTAATATTACTCCTTCTGGAACTTGATAAGTTACCTTATCCATTTCAAAAGTTACTACATCATCTTTTTTATCTTTATCATCATCTCCACAACCCATAAAAGAGATAACTAATAACGAAACCATTAAAAGTCTTAAAGTTTTCATAATATTTTCCTTAAATTAATTTTTGAAATCACTCATATTATGATCTCATAAATAAATTATAACAATAGAACATTACAAAAACGTTGCAAAATATTATTTTTGATGAAAAAAAATTAAAAATAATAGAGTTAAATAAAAATTTCTATCTCTATGCAACATTTAGCTATAATCGCGAAAATTTTAAACTATATACTTTTATGCTATATAAAATAGAGGAAAAACTGTGAGAACACACTATTGTGCTGATGTAAACGAAACACTTATTGGAGAGACTGTAACCGTATCTGGTTGGGTAGCATCTCGCCGTGACCATGGTGGGTTAATCTTTATTGACCTTAGAGACAAAGATCAAGTTGTACAAATTGTTTGTGACCCTGCTGACAATGCTGCTGCACACAAACTAGCAGAAGGTGTACGTGACCAATATGTTTTGATTGTGACTGGAAAAGTTCGTGCTAGAGGTGAAGGTCTTGAGAACCCAAAACTTAAAACTGGTAAAATCGAAATTGTTGCAGATAACCTAATTATTGAAAACACTTCTAAACCAATGCCTTTTGACCTTGGTGATGACAAAGTAAATGAAGAAATTCGTCTTAAGTACCGTTACTTAGAGCTTAGAACACAGAAGTCTTATGACATTTTCAAACTTCGTTCAAAAGCAACTATTGCTGCAAGAAATACACTTGATGAATTAGAGTTTTTAGAAGTAGAGACACCAATCATTACAAAATCTACTCCAGAAGGTGCTAGAGATTATCTTGTTCCTTCTCGTGTTCATGGTGGTGAATTTTATGCACTTCCACAATCGCCACAACTTTTTAAACAACTCTTAATGGTAGGTGGTTTTGACCGTTACTTCCAAATTGCTAAATGTTTTAGAGATGAAGATTTACGTGCAGATAGACAGCCTGAATTTACTCAAATAGATGTTGAGATGTCTTTTTGTAACCAAGAAGATGTTATTGGTGTAGCTGAAAAACTTATTCATAACATTTTTGATAAGTGTGGGTTTGAGATTCCAACTAAGTTTACTAGAATGTCATATATGGATGCAATGGAAAACTACGGTTCAGACAAACCAGATATGCGTTATGACCTTAAAATGGTAGATGTTCTTGACATTTTTGAGCGTTGTGACAACGAAATTTTCTCTAATATTGCTAAAGACCCTAAAAAGAATAGAATCAAAGCACTTAAAGTTCCAAAAGGTGACGAGATTTTCTCAAAACGTCAAATGAAAGGTTTTGAAGATTACGTTCGTAAGTTTGGTGCTTCTGGTCTTGGTTACTTCCAAATGAAAGAAGATGGTCTGAAAGGTCCTCTTACTAAATTCTTCACGGAAGATGACATTCAAGCAATTATTGACAGATGTGAACTTGAAGTTGGCGATGCTGTATTCTTTGGTGCTGGTAACAAAAAACTTGTATGGGACTACATGGGAAGATTTAGAATCTACCTTGCAGAGATTATGGAAATAATTCCAAAAGATACCTTTGAGTTCTTATGGGTAATGGACTTTCCAATGTTTGAAGAGGAAGATGGTCATGTAAAAGCGATGCACCACGCCTTTACTATGCCTGAAACTAATGAAAACGGTAAAATCGTTTATGATGATATTGAAGATTTAAAATCTATCGCTTATGACATTGTACTTAACGGTACAGAGCTTGGTGGTGGATCAATTCGTATTCATAAAGAGGAGCTTCAAAAAGAGATTTTTAAACTTATGGGAATCTCTGACGAAGAGGCAGAAGAGAAATTTGGTTTCTTACTTGATGCCTTTAAATTTGGAGCACCACCTCATGGTGGTTTTGCTTTAGGTCTTGATAGACTTATTATGCTTATGACCGGTGCTTCAAGTATTAGAGAAGTTATTGCCTTCCCTAAAACACAAAAAGCACAATGTATCTTAACTCAAGCTCCAAGTCCTGTTGAACCAGAGCAACTTAATGAGCTTAGTCTTAGAGTACGTAAACCAGCTGCTGAATAACATTTCGGTATATGTAGGGTGTAGTCCCCGACTACACCGTTAAAATCAGATTTAAACCGTATATTTGGTGCGATGGCAATCGCCCCCTACGGATGCAAACATAAAAATCACAAAGGAAAAAAATGAAAAAACTCTTTCTAATCATCGGAGCTCCAGGTTCTGGTAAAACAACAGATGCAAGTATTATTGCTGAGAAAAATGATAACATTGTTCACTACTCAACAGGTGATATGTTAAGAGAAGAAGTAGCAAGTGGAAGTGAACTTGGGCAAACCATTAATGACTTTATCTCTAAAGGGGCATTGGTTCCTTTAAATATTATTATTGATACTATTGTTTCTGCTATTAAACAAGCTCCTGTTGATAACATTTTAATTGATGGTTACCCACGTTCAGTTGAGCAAATGACTGCACTTGATGAGCTTTTAGAAACAGAAGATGACATTGAACTTGTTTCTACTATTGAAGTTAGAGTCTCTGAGCAAGTTGCTAAAGAGAGAATTCTTGGACGTGCTGCAGATGCTGCACCAGGTGAAGAACGAAGCGACGATAGTATTGAGGTATTCTTTGACAGAATGAAAATCTATACTGATCCATTGGCTGAAATTCAAGCTTTTTACACAGAGAAAAACTTGCTTGAAGTAATTAATGGTGAACGTGCTTTAGAGCCAATTGTTGAAGAAATGGAAACTTTTATTAAAAGTAAAATTTAATTTTAAAAAGTAACCTTAATAGGTTACTTTTAAAGTCTTTCCATAATATTATTAGCTCCTGCTAATAATTCTACTTCATTTAATAGTACTATAGGTAATGATGTTGGTCTAGAGTTGCTAAAAGATTCTGATGTCTTAGCTAAGGCTCTTCGCCCTCTTGCAGAATTAATAAAATGAACAATAAAACGACTATCTATCTTCACAAAAGATTTAACTCGAACGATTGCCATGTAGTGAGGAACAACATAACCCTCTTGTCCTTTTTCAACATAACAAGCAATCATTGGAGAATAAAGACTTACTACAACATCTCCTGCCCTAGTTAATTGTTTTGAAGAGACCTCTTTTTCTGAATTTACAGAAATCAATTTTCTCTCATCAAGAAAAGATATTGGCTCTAAAGATACCATACTTAACTCTTTATATATTTTACTTTTCTTTGCTTTTCCCTCTATAAGGTAAGCACCTTTTATTACTTCTGCAACTTCTCTTAACTTCATCATTTATCCTTATATTACATTAAAATTATTTATAACCTTTATTAAAACTTAAGTCATTATAATTGATTTTTCTTTAATATTAAATTAATATTAAGTATTATTTTTAATTTATATACGAAAGGTTAGTCACTTAATATTACAATTTAACACTAATAATTTTTTATTACTGCTTTTTAATAACTCTATTTACTATTCGTTAAATTTCTATTATCTATTCTATGATAGAATTAGTAAATTTTTTAAAACTAAGGATAGCTATGCCATATTTAATTCTACTTTTTATATCACTTCTTTTTGCAGCATGTACACCTACATCTTCAACTCCTACTCCAACATCACTTCCTACCACAGGACAAACAACCGATATTGATGATTTAAAAATTCTTCCAGAGAACTCTATTGTTGGAAAATATACACTATCTAGAGGTGCTTTCAGTCATGGTTCTATTTTTCAAGAAATTACAGAAGGATACTTAGTAATAGAAGAGATTGACGTAGATAACTATGGATACTATTATGTAACAATTGTCAATGATATGACTCCCGAAACACACTCTGGAATTTTTTATGAAAAAGGTGGTAAGTTTGTACAGAAAGTTATCTATGATGAAGAGGAACAAGATGGTATAAAATCTGAAATTACTACTATTGATAATATTAATATTACGTATGATGAACATATCTTAAAAATAGTTATTGATTCTAATAAAAAAGAGTCTACCATTTGGGAAAGAGATGATGGTATCTCTAAACCTAGTGAAAAAATCAAAAAAGCTTTAGAAGAAGCTCAGTATGAATACTATAAATACTATAAAGAGAAATGCTCAAATACTAATCTTAAATGTGCTGAGCATGAATATACCCCTGTAAATGACTAAAGTCTCTTACTTTGAGACACTAAAACACCCTACTGTCTCAAAGCTAACTCTCATACAATTTATCTCCTATTTTGGTACTTGGTTCTCCCAAGTTGCCATAGCATCTATGCTAGTTGAATATGGAGCCTCTGAAATGCTCATTGCATACATGGCAATGATGATAATGCTTCCTGCTATTTTACTTGCACCAGTCTCTGGATACCTTATTGATAGAATAGAATTCAAAAAGCTAATGTCCATTCTTCTTTTAATAGAAATTTCGATGACTCTTCTTTTTATGACTATTAACTCACTTGAAAATATTTCATGGCTAATGTTATTTTTATTCATTCGATCTACAGCAGGATCTATGCTTTTTTCAGCAGAGATGGCACTTTTCCCAAAGATTTTAAAAGGTGAAATGCTTAAAAACACTAATGAAATACACTCAATGGTCTGGTCAATCTGTTTTGCATTAGGAATGGCATTAGGAGGATTAGTTACATACTACTTTGGATATGACACAACTTTTGCAATTGATGTGACTCTTTACATACTTGCTTCATTTTTAGTTTTAACTCTAAAAATTGACCTTAAACCTACTGTACATACCCAATCAGCTTTTCAAATGATGAAAAGTGGATTTAATTATCTAAAAAGTCATAAAAAGATTTTACATTTAATAGTTATACACTCTGCACTTGGATTTACAAGCTTTGATGCACTCATGACACTATTGGCTGACTTTCACTATAAATATATTCTTGCTGTACCACTTGCCATCGGATGGATAAATGCATCTCGTGCTATTGGTTTATCAATTGGTCCAATTATTTTTGGACGTTTTATAAACAGTTCAAACTTAGAATATATATTTACACTGCAAGGTATTTTTATTATTCTATGGGCATTTTTAGAATACAACTTTTACTTATCTCTTATGGGTACATTTGTTGTGGGACTTCTAACCACAACACTATGGTCATATACGTACTACCTTATTCAACAAGAGATAGAGATTCAATTTTTAGGTAGAGTTATAGCATATAATGATATGATTTTTATGATTACAAATATTGTTGTAACACTATTTATTGGCTATTCAGCAAAAATGGGTATGGAACTTAAATATATTACTATTGTCATGGGTTGTGGTTTTCTTTTTACTGCAATTTACTATAGGTGGTTTAAGAGAAATTATTTATAAAAGAACTTTAATCGCAAATATCTACAATGGACAGATAGCTTATCTGTCCCACTTTATAACTCTCATCTAAAAACTTTTACACAATCTTTTCTAATTGCATCAGGTACAGTTGCAATTGTCATAAACTGCTCCATCGTTAACTGAGGATACATTAATGACAAATAATACTTAGGATCTAAAATCTTAGCTTCTCCATTTTCAATAAGTAATGGATAGGGTAACATTCCAGCATTATTTGTACCAATTCTTTTTGGAAATTTTCTTGTACGTTTACCTAACATTACACCAACAAGTGTTGAACCATTTATTAAGTCAAAAGAGTAGATAACACGACTATTATTTGCTAATTTAGATTTTAAGTTTGCTCCTCTTGCAACAACCATATGGTCTTTGTAAAATGGCATACCATTCATAAATTGATACTTTGGTAAGAGTTGAAATTTTAATTTATCTAAAGAGTTTCTTGCACTTTTAAACTCTGTAACCAATACTGTTAAAAGCTCTTTAGGAACTTTCTCATTAAACCCCTCTTGTAAAAATGCTTTTGCCAAATAGATTGGATTAGTAATACTAATTTGATTATTTTTAGGATCAATTAAAAGTCTTAAGGTTCCTAAATAACCTTTATTTAGTTTAGATGCTAACTTTTTAAGTTTATCATTTGTAAAAACAATTGAAATCAACTTTTTCTTTTTATCTAAAGGAGCAACAGCAATGACTTCAAATCCTGCATGCTTTAACTTCTCTTGAGCTTTATTTACATCTATTAGGTCTGCTCTTAAATAAGCAGAAATACGACCTTTATCTACTTCACCTGCCATGACAGTAGAGTGAGAAAGAGTAGCACCCTGCCCACCTTTTGAGTATCGTTCTGCACTGGTTAAATAATTAGGAGGCATTCTTTTTGAAAATTTAATACTTCTATTTATATGTGTAGTTGTAGTAGTAGATGAACCATTCACTTTTACTTTAATAGGTGTGGGAACAGTTGGTAACGTAATCTCAACGACATTTGTATTTTGAACTTTTGGAGAAATATTCTCTTTTTCTTCAATTTTTTTATTCACTTTTGGAGTTTCAACAAAAGGATTAACATTCTCTACTGCTTTCATTCCAAAAGTTGTTAAAATTTTAGGAATTTCATTATCAAGTTTTTTAACTAAAGCTATTCTAGCCTCATCTTTAATCTCTAATGTATCCATAATATTTATCAGTTTTGGCATTCCAACTACTAGTTTGTTGCTTCCTTTTTTAACATACATATACATCGTACACGGAGCAAAAAGCCCAGCATCTGGTCTTGCACCTTTTGTATCGAACATATTATACGAATAACCTAAATGGCAAAGAGAGTATGACCAAAAAATATCAAACTTATCTAATGCTTCTTCGCCCTCATCTGTTCCTAAAAAATCATGAAAACCTGCAATTAAATACTTCTTATTAATAAAACTTATCTCAAATTTATTTTGAAACTCATCTATAAAATCATCTATATCATCAGGACGTTCAAACTCATATTCAAAATTAATCATATTATCTTTTGATAATTTTGTATAGGTTGTATAACTTTTTTTATCTACACCAAACTCTTTTTCTAATAAATCATCTAAAGGTTTAAAAGAAGCGATAAACTTAGTTCTTACTTTCTCATCTTTAATTCCAATAATATCAAGCATAGCCTCTGGTGTCAAATGCCCAACATGTGTAACACCTTCATCAAGTTTCTTATGAATCAACATATTGAATGGTGCAAATGCAGCTAAACGTGGATCAATATTAAAAAGAGGCATAACATTATTATCATTCACAACAGGTAAAAAGCTTAATACATCTAAAACAGTTGAACCATATTTAGTTTTATACTGATCATTAACTCTATGATGAGGATCGGCTAAATTAAATCCTAATTTTGGTAAAGCCTCTTCTACAATTTTATTATATTTAGCTTCTGCATTTTCATCAAGTGTATAAAAAAGAGCTAATTTTTTATCTGTTTCTGCAAAAAGTGATGAAGTAGTAAAAAAAAGTATCATACTAAGTAATAATAAAATCTTTTTTAAATGTGATGTTTGATCTATTTTCATGTTAGTTCCTTATTAATATAAGTTAATTATAATTATAACTATAATAATTTCAGTAGTTTTCATTGAGTTAAATTAAAGATATAGTAGAGAAGAGCTACCAAAATGAATTTGGTAGCTTAGATATTTATTTAGCGTCTTTTACACTATCTGTAGCATTTGTTGTTGCTGTATTTGAAGCATCAGATGCTTCATCAGAAACTGTTTTTGCTGTATCTGCAGAATCATTTGAAACAGTTTTTACAGAACTTGTTGCATCATTAGATACAGTAGTAACATTCTTTGTGGTATCAGATGAAATAGTTTTAGTTGCATCATTTACATCTTTTGAAACTGAAATTGCTGAATCTTTCATATCTTTAGAAGCGATAGTTGAAGAGTCTTTCAAATCCTTAGTAGTATTAGTAATTGAATCTTTTGTATCTTCTGCTACCTCTACTAATGTATCTCTTGAATCTTTAGAAGTGGCAAGTTCTGCTGTCTTTAAATCATCTGAAACTTTTACCGAAGAGTCCTTTACGTCAGAACTTACATTAGTCACAGTTCTCTCTGCAGACTTTGATGTTTCAACAGCACCATCTTTCATTGATGCAACAGAATCTTTAGCATCTTTACTCATAGATGTCGCAGCATCTTTCATATCTTTAAACATGTCTCCAAAAGAGAAGTCAGCCGAAGCAGTAGTTAGTAATAGTGCTGTAGCAGCACTTAAAATTATGATTTTTTTCATAAGTAGAATCCTTTATCTTTTAGTTAGATAATCAAATGTTAGCAATATATATTTAAATTTATACTTAATATATATAAATTTAAATAATATAAATAGATAATGATAATAAAAGTAATTTACTAAATAAAACAAATAAATAAAATTATATTTTCAAAATAAACTGATATAATAATATTAATAAGTTTAAACAAAAGGATAATTAAAATGAAAAAACTACTACTTATACCAGTAATCATGCTTGCTTGTTCATCAGCAAATGCTTATACCCAAGCTGAAAGAATTTTAGATATGCAGAAGATGGCACAAGCGATGCAAGATATACAAACTGGTTTCTTCTACAACAATATAGATATTGTAAAAGATGGTGTTAAAACCCTTACAGAGACCATTGTTAGTGTAGGTCCAATTGATTCAGAAATAAAAACTAATGACATTTATGAAAAATGGCTAAATAACAATATTAAGATGTCAAATAAGATTAAAAAGAAGATTGTTCGTAAGACTGAAGATATTGAAGAGCGTTTTGAAAATGGTGATCCAGTTCAAGCACTACAAGCCTATAATAAGATTTCACAACAGTGTTTAAAGTGTCATATTCAATTACGTAAATGGTAAATTTAAAAAATAGAAAGGGGAGAAGTATGAAAAAAATATTAATTGTAACTTTTTTACTCATGATGTCACTCCATGCCAATGACATCATTGTTACAGGAACTGTTGTATCTGATGGTCAGAAAATGATTGGTAGCCGATATATGGGCTATATAAAGAAAGTTTTTGTAAAAGTTGGTGACAAAGTTAAAAGAGAAGACAACCTCTATGAGATGGAATCAGCAGAATTTGACATTATGAAATCTCAAGCTGACTTAATGTTAGAACAATCAAAAATTGTTGTAGAGTTTTGGCGAAAACGTTTAGTTAATATTAACAAAAGAAAAGAGCGTTTAAAAAATAAAACTAAAAGCAACTCTTTAATAGGAGATATGGATGACCTAACATCACAAGCAGAAAATGTATCTGCTATGTTAGACTCAGCACAAGTTATGGTTAACCAAGCATCCATAAAGGCTAAACAGATGGCAAGTGTTTTTAACTATCTTAAGATGAAAGCTCCATCTGATGGAGTAATTGTTAGAAGAAATGTAAAAGTTGGTGATATGGTTATGCCAGGTATGCTTACCATTATGATGGTTGATACAGAAAATTTAGAAATTCATGTCTCAGTTTCAGAAAGTATCATTTCTCAAGTTACTACTGGTCAAAAACTCATGGTTACCATTCCCTCTATTAAGTACAAAACCATTGGAACCATTAAAGCTATTGTTCCAGCAGCCAACCCTATGACACATAAGATTCAAATGCGTATTACTTTTGATAGAGGAGATAAAAATATATTCCCTGGTATGTATGCGAAAGTTGTTATTAAAGAGAAAAAATAGTCCAAGGGTCTTTCCCTTAGACTAACATAGTAACTTCTCTACTTCTTAAAGATTAAAAAGAACTTCTCAGCCTCATTACTATAAATTGAGATAGCCGTTTTAGAAACTAACTTCATGTTTGTAAATTTCTGAATTTGTGGAACAGTATAAAAATATTGAGTAATACTATCTTGAGACTTTTTAAAACACTCACCCTCTTTCTCAAAAAGAGTAAAGTCCATATAGTATTTACCTTCATCCTCTTCATAGTCAGAATCAATGGTTACAAACCTGTCGCCACCATCTTTAATAAATGAACCAGCTGCCACTACTTTAAAAGCAAAAAGTGTATTGACATCACAAATAAAATGCCCACCCTCTTCTAGTCTCTCTTCAATACAACGAAAAAAACGTTTCATGTTTTTTTCATCTAAGTAGTTCACCATGTCAAAAATGGCTGTAATGACTTCATATTTTTCAGTAACTTTACAAAGGTCAATACACTCAGCATTTAAACCTTTTGCTTTTGTCATCTCAACCATGACTGCACTAAGGTCAATTCCCTTTGAGTCAATATTTGGGTAACGTTTAGAAATCTGTTCTAAAAAACCACCAGAACCACAACCCACATCAAGAAGAGAGTTAAACTTCATCTTCTCTAGTGTTTCATAGTAGTACTCATTTAAAACAGGTGTTACTTCGTTAACACCTAAAAGGTCTTCAACCTTTGCATAAAGGTCTAAAGCACTAGACACGGCTTTTTACCACTTCGTTAATTTTTTCATAAAGAGAAAGTACTTCATCTTTTTTTGCATAGTATGCATTTTTGTTTGCAATAAGGTGAACAGAAGAGTCCATAATGTCCTCAGCAACTTTTAGTCCATTCTCTTTCATGGTTGCACCAGTCTCTACAATGTCCACAATAGCATCTGCCAAACCAACAAGTGGAGCCAATTCAATAGAACCATAAAGTTTAATAATCTCAACACCTACTGCTTTTTCTGCAAAATACTTTTCAGTAATATTTACCATCTTAGTTGCAATCTTAATATTTGGCTTAGACCAGTCAAGCTCATCTTCATTTTTAATTCCAATAGAGACTTTACATTTACCCATTTGCATGTCTAAAAGCTTAACAATATCTAGCTCTTTTTCAGTAATAACATCTAACCCAACCACACCAATGTCTGCTGAACCATGTTCAACATAGGTTGGTACATCTTGATTTCTTACATTTAAAAAACGGAAGTTACCCACTTCCATAATAAGCTCACGCCCTTCAAACTTGAATTCTCCACCAAAAATTTCCGAAAAAATTGCCAATGTATCTTCTGCTATTCTTCCCTTTGGAAGTGCTATTGTTAACATATTTACCTCTTTACTGCGTTCTTGTTACCTAAAAATATGCAACAACTGTTTTATTGACGAAATTATACCAAATTTATTCTATCTTTAGTTTTAGCTTTAAATCTATAGTCTCTTACTTTTCATCTATCAAGAAGAACTCTCCCACTTTATTTTCCACAACATAAGTACTATTCTTTACCCAATCTCCACAGTTAAGATAACGCACACCTCTTACCATTTTGTCTTCTGAAATATGAATATGTCCACAAATAACAGTTGAACAACTGTTCTCTTTAGCTAAAGTTGTCATATACAACTTAAAAGAGTGACGTAAAATTTTTTGAGCTAAAGGTTTAAAATAACGATGATAGAAACTCTCTTTTTCAACGTTATTAGTCTCATTAAGGCTACTATCTTTTCCTCTCTTCTTTAAATAAGACAGAAAAAGTCTAAAAGAGATAAGACCTTTACGTAAAACTATATTTACTTTACTTTGATAATGAAAATTATGCCCATGTTCCAAATAGACTAAATGGTTAGAATTTTTATAAATATAATTTTTTTTAGAAAAAAATTCTTTTGTAAAAGAGAGTGAAACAGCTGGCAACTTGATTCGCTCATCTTCATTATTACCAGATATATAGATAATCTCCCACTTTTTATTTTGAATCAATGTTATAAATTTAATAATATCAGGATGTTCCCCTCCTGCAGATTTATTAATAATATCCCCTAATAAAAAGAGTTGCTCTGCTTCAATGTTTTCTAATAAATCAAAAAGCTTTTTACTGTTATTATTAAATGAACCTAAGTGTGTATCTGAGATAAAAAGAGATTTATACATATAAAATTTCCATTTCAATAATTTCTATAAATTTCAACATTTTGTTCTATCCCAAATCATAGGCTGATAAGTCATACCATGATGCTTTTGCATCAAAGCACTTGGTACAAAACCCAACTTTTCATAAAAGAGTACAGCATAAAATGACGCATTTACACTGTAGAACTTATGCTCTTTACCCTCTACTGCATACTTTACCAACTCTCTACCTATTCCTTTTTTATGATACTCTTCATCAACAAATAGATATAAAAAGTGTGTCGCATTAAGCAAAGAGCAGTAACCAATAATCCTCTGCCCCTCTTCACAAACATAATGCTCATACGCCTCTTTATTTTTCAAATAACCCTCAAACGCCTCTACACTTATCTTCTTTTCAAAAAAAGGGCTTATTTCAAAACTTTTATTGTAATATTTTCTAAGAGACAAAGCCAACGTACTTAAACTCTTAGCATCGCTTAACTTAGCTTCTCTTATGTTCATTCTCTACCCAACATACTCTCTATACCTTGAAAGATAAGTGTTTCATCATACTCTACATTTTCAAAAAAAGATGACAAAAGCTTACCATCTCCACCAGACAAATAGAGTTGTTTTTCACCTTGATATTTTTCAATAAGTGTTTTTACAGATGAAATTATGCCAAAACTTATAGCATCTTTTGTTGTTGTAGGTAATTCGGTTAAAGATACTTTTGAATTTAAAGTAGTCTCTAAAGCAGGAGAGATAGAAGCATAAGCTTCAATGTAAGCTTTTAACCCTGGAAGTAAAAACCCACCTTGGTAGACTCCATCCTCTACCACATCCACAGTAATTGCCGAACCAGCACTAACAAATATGCCAGTAGCATGAGACAAGCACAATGCCTTACGGTCAATTCCCATAGTATCGTACTCATTAGGTATTCGCATCAAGTCCGATACATCTTCCCAGTTCTTCATACTACTCAATTTCTCTTTGAGTTGGTGCTTCACAGTAATATATTTTAATTTTTTATCAGCATATTGCTCAATAGCTTCTTCATGGCTAAGGTGTATAACCTCTCTACCATCGTAGATATGAATTCGACTGTTTCCTATGTCGGCTAGTAGCATGATGACCTCCTATAAAATATATGTAACGCACCGTTTAATAATATTGGTATAACAAAAAAACCGTAGGGGGGCGATTGCCATCGCACCAACTTCAAGCAGATAATAAATTAAAATAATTTTCAAGTTTTGACGGTGTTGCCAATAACAACACCATAATTCCCTAAATAAAACTCGGAGCATCATTAGCAAATAAAA
>Ga0256827_10000364_pt1 | contig 27651 bp, 26 predicted proteins | sample CV84metaG_FD_185977 | JGI IMG/M metagenome (GOLD analysis project Ga0256827, IMG submission 185977) | Hydrothermal vent microbial communities from East Pacific Rise, Pacific Ocean - CV84 | ecosystem: Environmental > Aquatic > Marine > Hydrothermal vents | place: Pacific Ocean: East Pacific Rise...
TTCTATCTTTTTTACTTACTCCCAATTTTTCAAGATTATGAAATTCTAAATCTATAATTTTAGCTTTATTATCCAGCTCTAAAAAAGCATTAATAAAAGAAATCAGCTGTGGCTTACTTTCTTCTTCCCCAAATAGTTTTTTAAAACCATAATCGGTAAATGGATTTATGTATGTTGATGTAATACACATTACAACCTCCTGCAAAATGCAAAGGAACTCTTTACAGAAAACAAGTTTCCTGTTTTGAGTTTATGCATTTCTAAACCGGTAAATGGATTTATGTATGTTGATGTTATACACATTACAGCCTCCTGCAAAGAGTTTATATATTTACATTATAACCTATATTTATGATAATTCAAGGATTTTAAATTAAAATCTACATAAAAAAGACTGAAAACTAGGCTTTTTTATCAAGTGAAAACACTAACCTTAAAATTAGGGTTTGAACGCTCAAAAGCCAAACCTTGGGTTTGGTGACCTAAATATAAAAAAAAATATTGATAGATACTAACGAATATGATAATATCCTGCATCTTATCTAATAAGATGAGATTTCATTAATAAAAGGAGAAATTTATGAGTAAAAGAAGTGAATATAAATTAGATAGCATAAACACACAAATGTACTTTGCCCGCCAAGGAATAATAACTCCAGAAATGGAAGAGGTTGCTAAAATTGAATATATAGACCCCGAATTTGTAAGGTCTGAAGTTGCAAGAGGAAGAATGGTTATTCCTGCAAATATATTTCATAATAAATTAAATCCAACAGCAATTGGTATTAATGCAAGAACAAAAATCAATTCAAATATTGGTAATTCTGCAGTTAGCTCTGATATAGATAAAGAAATTGAAAAATTAAATATGTCTGTAAAATACGGAGCAGATACTTTAATGGATTTATCAACAGGTGGAGATATTGACTCAATAAGAAAAGCAATAATAGATAACTCTCCTATTCCAATTGGAACAGTTCCTATTTATCAGGCTCTTGAAGAAGTTGAAGAAATTAAAGATTTAACAGAAGACGGACTTATTGCTATGATAGAACATCAGGCAAAACAAGGTGTTGACTACATGACAATTCATGCTGGAATTAAGCTCCATATGATGCCTATGGTTAGTAAAAGATTAATGGGTATTGTTAGCCGAGGTGGAAGTATTATCTCAGAATGGATGCTATATCATCATAAAGAAAATCCTTTATATACAGGTTTTGACAGAATTTTAGAAATTGCTAAAAAATATGATGTTACTTTATCACTAGGTGATGCTTTAAGACCAGGTTGCTTGGCTGATGCCTCTGATGAAGGACAATTTGCTGAACTTGAAACACTAGGTGAATTAACTAAAAAAGCTTGGAAAAAAGATGTTCAGGTTATGGTTGAAGGTCCTGGTCATGTTCCTTTTGACCAAATTGAAATGAATGTAAAAAAACAAATTGAATTATGTGATGAAGCTCCTTTCTATGTACTTGGCCCTATTGTAACTGATATTGCCCCTGGTTATGACCATATTACTTCTGCAATTGGAGCAACTATGGCAGCTTATCATGGTGCAGCAATGCTTTGTTATGTTACTCCAAAAGAACATTTAGGTCTTCCTGAAGTTGAAGATGTAAGAGCAGGAATTATTGCATATAAAATAGCAGCTCACTCTGCAGATATCGCTCGTCATCGTCCAAAAGCAAGAGAAATAGATGATGCAATGAGCAGAGCAAGATATGAATTTGACTGGAATAAACAATTTGAGCTTTCAATGGACCCAGAAATGGCAAGAGAAATGCACGATGAAACTTTACCACAAGATGTATTTAAAGAAGCTGAATTCTGTAGTATGTGTGGACCAAAATTTTGTGCATATAAGATTAGTCAGAATGTAGAAGAAATGACTGCAAATGCTCCAAGTGGATTATTTGATAAAAAATAGATCCATTTCAACCAATTTTTATATAGCATAGAGATGCACGGCCGTACATCTCTTCCTGCCATATAAAAATCGTTTTCCATGGAAAATTTAACCAAGCTTCGATTATACTCAGCTATCTTTGTTTAAATTTTAGGATATTATGAAAACAGAACTTTTACATGGATATGTAATTAGAATAACCCCCTACTCTGACTATGATGCAATAGTAATGCTTTTTACCAAAGAGCTAGGAGGAATTTCTGTTTTTGTAAAGGGATTAAGAAATAGTCAAAAAAGATTTCAGGGTAGCATTGATAGATTTTTATACAATGAATTTGAAGTTTTATTAAAAGATAATGACAAATTAAGTATTTTAAAATCAAGTAAAATAATTGATAGTTTCTATGAAATAAAAAATGAGCCATTAAAACTTATTTTTGCAGAGCATTTGATTGAACTATACAACAATCTTTTAACACAGTTCACTGCAAATAACTTTATGTATTTTAATTCAATGCTAAAATACATAAATAATGCTAAAAAACTAAGCTACTCATCTCTACTCATTTTAAGATTTAATACTCTTAAAATTGCAGGAATAATGCCAAGAGTTGAAAATAATAATGATATCTTTTTTTCAGTAACTCAATTTATATTTAATAAAAATCAAATTGAAACAGATATGATTAAATTAACAAGTAATCAAATTAATTTCTTAATAGGTTTTCAGAAGGAAAATCAAGATATTCTCAATTTTGAATTTAATGATAGTGAAAAAAAGAGTTTTGGAAAATTATTTTCTACATTATATTACTCTATATCAAATAAAAAAATATTAACAATTCCACTTTTAATGCAGTTTTTTTGAAAATTTAATATAAATTATGTTATACCTATATTTACTAGGAGATTTATGGATTTTACTGATTTTTACAAAATTGACAGGAAAAATATTAATAAACTGGAAATGATATTACAATCTTATGAAAATTTAGTAATGTTTTCTACAATGGATAGTAAAATTGCGGTTGTTAGAATAATGAGTGATATTAATAATAAGAAGATTGTTGCCGATATACTTAGTAGTCTTGATATTGACTTAGAAAAACTGGAGAACTATGGCAAAAAATAGTAATTATGCATCATTTATTCTAAATGAACTAGATTCTAGAATAGAAACAGACCTTGACTCAGTATATGGATATATTTCAAAGTTATTAAAACATGTAAATTTTCCTGCTTATGTAATTCCAGAAGTAACTTCAAAATATTTAATTGGTCTTGATAAGCTTAAAAAAAAGATGTATAGAGAAAAACTTTTTGGTAATATAAGAATTGGAGAGAAAAAACTATATAATTTAAGAGATTTACATGTTGATGAACTTGTTGAGATAAGTACCAGAGAGCTTGCTAAAAACGATGTACTCTATGCTTACGAACATAATATTAATTTAAGCATATCTATTGAGAACAACCAGTTTTATATAGTGTGGGTTTATAATAAAAATTTAATTAAATATTCTGATTTTAATGTGATGAGATTAGCTATTTCAAAACATAAATTAGCAGAATTTAAGGTAATTGATAATTATAGAAATCATAATAAAGGCTCTGCACCATTATTTGCTTTTTATATAAGAGGACCTATTTTTAAAATCAGACAGATTATATCCTATTTATCTTTTCACATAATTGAATTTAATCATATTTTAACATCAAAATCAATGCCAAATGCTCTACACTCAGACGACTACATTACAAGTCTTTATTTTAATCCAGTAAGTTTTATTGAAATGAATAATTATCCTCCAAGGATACTAGAAAAAAAATCACTTTTACTTGCAATAAAAGAAATCATGTTAATTGTTGAAAGATATGTTGGTGACTTAGCTGTTGCAAATATAATTCTTGTACCTGAAACAAAATATCATAGACCATTTGAAGGCCTTGTTATTAGCGGCATGAACTTTTCATTAGGTTCATACATATTATTAGACTTTAACCCGGAAACCTTTGAATGGAAATTAAAATTTGCTATTCCAAAAGATTCAAAAGATTTATTTTTTAATTTTGATAGTTTCAAAGAACAAGTGATTAAATGGATTTTTTAGTTTTTTATATATTTTCTTTAATATATTTAAATAACAATAACTTAAATATTGAAAATTATAAATTAAATGAAGATAAAAAAATTATAAATACAGCAAAGCAATTAAATAGTTTTATTGAAAATAATAAAACACTAAAAACAGTTACCTCTAAAAAAATAAGAACTCTACTAGCAAAAAATAATGTATACTCTTATCAGATATTACCCTTTATACACCAAATTGATAATAATAAACTATCGGATGATATAAAAATTTTTTTATCATTAAACAGCAAAAACTATAATAAAGCTGGATATTACTATGGTAAAAAATATCTTATTATAATACTTGTAAATGAGCTACTAAAACTTAATATTAACCCTAGTAAAAAAAGGTATAATCAATATCAATATATAAATATTAAGGGAAATAACATAGAAAATCATATTAAACTGTTTTCTTTATACATAAATCCTCCTTCAAATAAAATAAAAAAAATTTTACTACCAATTATTAATAATAAATTTTCATTTAAATATAAATTAAAAGAAAAAGGAAAATATATCTTTGAAATTGTAAGTGAAAATCCAAATGACCCCCAAATAATCTCTAAAATACGAATAAATACAGGTAATAATAAAATAGATAAAATTTGTAATAACAACATAAAAAATAAAACCGAATTATTACATGACATCAATAGAATTAGAAAAACAAATGGTTTAAGAAAACTCGAAGAACTATATCCTCTTTCAAAAATAGCTTATAAACACAGTAAGGATATGGCTGAAAATAATTTTTTTTCACATATCTCAAGTAAAGGAAAAAGCCCTTACCAAAGAATTAAAAACTCAAAAATAAAATTTAAAAAAATATCAGAAAATATTTCTCAAGCTCCACAACTATGTATTGCTCATAATGAAATACTTGAATCTCCTGGACATTTAAAGAATTTATTAGACAATAAAGTAAATAAAATAGGTCTTGGAATATATAAAAAAAATGATTTATTTTATTTAACCGAAGATTTTATTTTATTTACTCAAAAATCATTAAAGGAATACAGTAAAATATTCTATAAACAAATATCTAATTTTAATATAAATAATAATAGCTCTTTAAATAGAGTTGCAAAGATGAAGAACTATAATGAATACTATATTGCCCTTAATATTCCCAAAAAACTACCAATTTATATAAATAGATTTAAGAAAATAAAATCATATTTTTTTATTGTTAATAATATTGATTCAACTCTAATTAATGAAATAAATGATATTGAAGATTATAGTGATTATGGTTACAATATTTCTAAATTTAACTTAGATAATAAAACATATTTATTTTTAACGGTTATTCTGGCTGACTTATGAAAACAAAAAATAAAACAAGTATTGCAGTAATCCTTGCCTCCCTAGTAATAATAATTGCAGGAATGAAGTTATCTGCTCCAATTTTAGCTCCTCTTTTATTCGCAATATTTATTAGTATAATAGCAGTATTCCCTCTATTCTGGATGTTTGATAAAGGGATAAAGCAAGGTGTTGCAATTACAATACTAATATTTTCCATGATTTTTATAGGTATTTCATTCACCTTTATATTAGGTAGTTCAATCAGTGGCTTTATTTCATCACTACCTAAATATGAGGAAATGCTAAGGAACAATGTTGATTCTGTTATTTCATGGCTTTCAAATTTTGGAATAGATATAACTAAATCAACGGTTATAAAATACATAAATCCATCATCTGCTTTTAAAATGATTGGAAATATTGTTTCTCAACTAGGTAATTTATTGACAAATCTTTTTTTAATAACATTCATTTCAATTTTTATACTCCTAGAAGCATCTTCTCTACCTGATAAATTAAAACATATTCTTAAAAACTCCACTGTATCTCTTGGTGAATTAAAGGAAATTGGAGAAAATATAAAAAACTATTTATTTATAAAAACGATTGTAAGTATATTAACCGGAGTTATTGTAACAATTTCTCTTTATATACTTGGTATTGACTTTGCTGTATTATGGGGGGTAATCGCTTTTCTATTAAATTATGTTCCAAATATTGGCTCCATTATGGCTGCTTTTCCTGCAGCTTTAATGGCTCTTGTTCAATATGGTTTTGGTAAATTTTTTATTGTTATAATGATATATTTATTTATAAATATTATTGTAGGAAGCATTATTGAACCTAGATTTATGGGAAAAGGATTAGGCTTATCAACTTTAGTTGTATTTTTATCTTTAATATTTTGGGGATGGGTTTTTGGAATTGTAGGAATGTTCTTATCGGTTCCATTAACAATAATTGTAAAAATTATATTTTCAGTAAGTAAAGATAAAAAATGGGTCTCAGTATTGCTATCTGATAAAGTTGAATAACATTAAATAAATAAATTTATGTATAAAAACGATACCCTCACGAATGTGAGTAAGGGAGATACTAAGAAAATAATTTCATAAAAATATCTGTTTCTTTTTCTCTCATAATAAAATCATCTTCTTTAGTTAAATGATCATAACCTGTTAAATGCAAAATAGAATGTATAATTAACACAATTATTTCTTCATACACGGTATTATCTGAATCAGGAGCTTGTTTTACAGCCTGAGGATATGAAATAACGACATCTCCAAGAATCTCTACATTCAAACCACTTAATATCCCCTCATTTTGAGGAAAAGAAAGAACATCAGTAACCATATCTTTTTTTCGATATTGTTTATTTAATAGCTGTATTTTAGCATCATCTACAAAAAGTATAGATAATTCTGAATTTTCTAGATTCAGTATTTCCAATATAATTTCTATATCTTTTTTTATATTTGAAAGTTTTTCATTTAGATTTACTTCAGTATTAATGAGTACATTCATTAAAAATCAAAACCTATTTTAGTATTAATACCCCAAACACTTTCAGAAGAAAATAATATTTCAGGTGTAAGAATAAATGCAGAATTATGTATTCTTAGGCCAAAAACAAAACGATGAGCAGTTTTATTAAATTGGTCAAATTTATCAACCCTATTACCATAAGTTGTATCATCTTCATAATCACAATAATCACTATTTGAACTACAACCAAAAGGAGATTCCTTACTATTTATAATTATTTCATTTGAATTAGCTGTTATTTTAGTTAAAGAATAAGCCGCATAAGGTGCAATTGCCATCATTCCTGCAAGACTAAAATCATAGGATATGATTGCATCTAATGTCATAACATGCATACTAACTTCTTTTGAACCAAACAGTGAGCTATATGTTGTCCTTATCGCTAAATCGGGAGCATAATGAACACTTTCAATTAATGCCAATTTTCCACTTACTCCAAAAATAAACAAATGAGAACCAAAAATATATGAAAGCCTTCCACCTGTCTCAAAACTTGCAGGCAACCCTTTTCTTGCTTCTATTGTTACAAGATTTAAAGAACCAGGATTTACTCCTCCATAAGTACCAACATAAGGAGTTTCATCATTTATTTTATTTTGCCCTACTTTTGCAAAGGAATAATTAACCCCTAACTCATATCCCTTAGAGCCAAGTGTTTCTGCAGGCTGAGTAAAACCAGGTGCCATAGCAAGCCCATATTCTGTCATAAGCTGATTAAATGATGCTTTTGCAGAATCATTAAACCTTAGTTTATCAGTAGGTTGAATACAGTTCGTAGTAACTGTTGCACTACAAATTTCCTTATCGTGGTCTGGGTGCAAGTTTTTTAAATAAAAATCATTATCCCAATTATCATCATTTGCAAATAATGATATAGTGATTAGTAAAGTAAAAATAATAGTAATTGTTTTCATAAAATCGTCTCCATAATAACAGCTCATTTTAACAGAATCATAAATTCATGTCAAGAAATAGTAGGATTTAATTATTACACATTGGTGCACCTATCTTATTTAGTTGAGATATCATGTAATTTCTTTTAAATTTTACAGCAATATCCAAGGCACACTCATGTTTATTATTAGGTATATCCACCCTAATATTTTCTTTAATTAAATAATCAAATACATTTCTTGTTCCCCACATTATAACTCTTTCCAAGATTCTATTATTATTTAAATCAGGTCTATAAAGTTCTTGTTGACGCTTTAAATTAATTGATTTTACAACAGATAAATTTTCTGTCTTCACTGCAACATCAAGAGGATATTCTTTTCGCTTATTCATAGTATAAATTTTTTTATTGTGATTAAGCAAGAAGTTAAAAAACCATGGATTTTTTTCTTGTGCGGCCATATGCAATAAGGTGTCTCCACTATCAAGAAGAATATCAGAAGAAACTCCTCTGTAATAAAGATATAGAAATAAAGCTTCTGATTTATTTAAAATTGCAAAAAACAAGCTATTTTCACCATACCTACTCTTTGTATTAATATCAATATTATGAGAAAAGAGGTAATTAATTGTTTTAAATTTATTTCCGAGTACAGCATAATGTAGAGCAGTCAAACCATTCTCATCTCTTAGATTAGTAAATGTCATATCCGTCAACATTTCTTTTAAATCCTTTAAAACCAAATAACGAAACCCAAGTAAAACTGGAGTTCTCTTATATTTATCCTCTTGCTTAATATCCAAACCAAGTGAAATTAAATCCCTAACAGAAGTCATTTTTCCATTTAAAACAGCATAATGTAATGCTGAATTATTAAATTTATCTAGTTCAAATTTCTGCCCAAGTTTAATAAATTCTGAAATATAATTTTCTTTATTTGCAATAACAGAATAAAAAATATAATTCCGATGATATTTATCAAACTGAAGTTTTTCAATATCAAATTTTTGCTCTTTTAATAAAGTTATAATATATTTATAAAGCTCTATATTCCCTGACTTACTTGCAAAATGCAGTATATTTTCTTTATTTTTTGTGATTTGCAATAAAAGATCACTATTTTTTTCATAAATAAAATCAAAAAGCTCCTTATTTCCTGATTCTGCCGCAAAGTGCAATGAGTTTTTATTTAGTTTGTTTTTATCCTTAAGAGTAAATCCATTATTTAAAAGAAAACTTACTAATTTAATATTTCCTGATAAAATAGCATAATGTAAAAAATTATTTCCATTGTTTGATACTATATTATTTAAAAATTTAAAATAAAACTTTTTAAATAATACAATGTCACCCCATTCTGCGATTCTATGTAATGGTACTATTCCATCTATATCTGGAGTATAAATCACACTTCGTTCCTTTATTAAGTATTTTATTAGATTATATCTTTTTTTGTAAAGAGCATAATTTAATGCAGACATACCTAATGAATTTAGTTTTGTTAAGTTCCTTTTATTTTTTATAAAATATTTAAATAATTTAAGATTTTCTTCATCAATCGCCTGAAAAACATCAATCACATTGTAATCATATAAACTAATTAAGGCATTTCCCTTTAATATTATATTTCTAAATGATTCTGCTGTTAATTCTTCTTTAAATGAATATATTTTATTACCTGTTTTAGTTTCATATATATCGAGATAAAACATCCTATTTTTAATTTCAGTATAATATAAATAAGATTGATATAGACTCTCAGACAACATACACTCTATATTACATGATTCATTATATTTTTTTATTTCAATTAAATTTTTTTTCTTTTCTTCTATTGCATTAATCGTTTCTTTATCATGAAGCATTGGTGGATTTTCATAAATAACAATATCCAATGAAAAAATCTTACCTGAAAATACTAAAAATATTAAAAATATTAAAGAAATATGTAAATTCATTTGCACCTTAAAATAAAATATTATATCATAAGTTCCTTGTATGTCAAATATCAAAGGAGATATCTATGAAAAAACTATTCTTATTATTACTTTTTATTTCACTTATTATTAGTTGTGCAACAAATAGAGAGTACAAAACTTCATCATTTAAACAAAACAGCTATCGTCCTGCCATGCAAAATATTGCATTAAATCCAGATGGTTTAACAGCTGAACAAATAAAAGTAATTTCATCAACCAAACCACCTAAAAATTTTCCACTTGATATTTCAGTAATATTTTTAACAAATGGATATATTAGTTCAGACTTAAAAGACACATTACAGTATGGAATAATTGAAGAATTAAAGAAAAGCTCACAAATAAAAAGAATCACAATTATTCCTGAATTTATAGTTCCCAGAAACATTAGTTTCTCAGCAATCCAAGAACTTGGTATTCGTTCTCTTTCTGAATTAGTTATTATATTTAACATGAATAGTAGTGATATCTTTCAAGAATATAGAATTTTTGATGGAACTCAAATAAAGGTGACATCAAAAATTGACTATATGATTGTAGATAGTTATACATCTGCAATACTTACAACCGAAAGACTTTTTAGTGAAAAAACATATAAAGAAGAAATATTCAAAGCAGGTGAAAGAAATAAAGCTATTAAAGAAATTTTTCAGGAGCAAGCACTAATATTGGGTAACAGTATTAATTCTTTATTTAGAAATGCCGATATTCAAGGGAATAATTAATTTTATTTGTGAATTTGATTTAAAAAATAACAAATTTGACAAATGTATTAATTTTTAATATTATTCACTTGAGATTGGAGGTAACAATGAGCCTTATACCTAAGGTAATATCTATAACCAGTGGAAAAGGAGGTGTTGGCAAAACTAATATTGCAGTCAATTTAGGTTTATCGCTATCACAAAGAAATAAAAAAGTATTAATTATAGATGCGGACCTTGGTTTAGCAAATGTAAATGTATTATTTAATTTAAAAGCCAATAAAACGATTAATGATTTAATAGAAGGTAAATCCACAATAAATGAAATTCTCATTGATGGCCCTGGTGGAATCAAGATACTTCCAGCATCAAGTGGAATATTTTCAATGTCTCAAATTGAAGATAGCAGTCAACATGCTTTACTTTCACATTTAACAGGATTAAGTGATTTATTTGATTATATTTTAATAGATACAGGTGCAGGAATTGGTAAAAATGTTTTATTTTTTAATTCTATATCCCATCATGTTGTAATTATAGTAACATCAGAACCAACATCAATAACTGACGCTTATGCTTTAATAAAAGTACTAAACTCAAAATCAAAAATCAAAAGATTTAAGATAATAGTAAATCAGGTTTCATCATCAGGTGAAGGTAAAAAAATATATGGTGCATTATATGGAGTAGTTTCCAAGTTCTTAACTGTTTCATTAGATTACTTAGGTTATGTAGTTACAGATAAATTTTTACAAAAAGCTGTTCTAAGTCAAAAACCAGTTACCCTATATGCTCCCTCTGCTCCTTCATCATTATGTATAAATACAATAGCAACTAGAGTTGAAGATAAACTTCAAAAGGTTTCCCAAACAGGAAGTATACAGCTTTTTTGGGAAAAAATGGTAAAAAATGCAGATTTCTGAAAAAGAATTAGTTGAAAAATATATTCCACTAGTAAAAAAAGTAGCTACAAGAATTTTTTATAGAGTTCCTAATAAAATAGAATACCAAGAATTGGTTTCAGCTGGAATTCTTGGTTTAGTTGATGCAGCAACAAAATTTGACATAAATAAAAATACAGAATTTAAATCTTATGCAGAATGGAGAATTAAAGGTGCCATTTTAGATGATTTAAGAGCAAGAGATTTTATTTCAAGACAACAAAGGCAAAAATATAAAAAATACGAAAAGGAAAAGTTAGTTCTTCAAAATGAACTTGGCCGTTCTGTTACAATTGACGAGCTTGCAGATAAATTAAAAATTCCTGTTTCTGAAATAGAAAAAACATATTTCCATGCTACAACATCACATCATTCAGAAATGAATGAGGCCGTTAAATATACTAACCATGATGAAAATATCGACCATAGAGAGGTATTTAATTCAGGAGTAGGACTTTCTCCTTTTAAAAAATTATTTTATAAAGAGATGAGAGAAGAAATAGCTCAAGTGATTAATTCACTACCAGAAAGAAATCAACTAATTATGTCCTTGTATTATCAAGACAATATGAGTTTCAGAGAAATAGGTTTAATACTTGACTTAACAGAGTCAAGAGTTTCACAATTACACAAACAATCAATTAAAATACTAAGAGATAACTTGAATGTTGAAAAAAAATGAATTTTTTTTCAACATTCAAGTCTAATAAACATATTTTATTTAGGAGAATAATATGAAAAAACTAATTCTAATGTTACTTTTAGTAACAACAGTAATAATGGCAGGTTTTGATGAAGACTTTAATGAAAATCAGTTTTCATCAGGAGTCAAAGCAGGTGTAACTCTTTCAAGTGTTGTGGGAGATGATGCAGCAGGTGAATATTATAGAAATGAATATAAATTTGGTTTGGAACTTGGAGCATTTGCCTTAATCCATATCAGTAATCTAATATCCATACAACCAGAATTACTTTTTACACAAAAAGGAAGAGTAATAAGTCCAGATGCAACTTTTGCATCCAATATACATATTACCAGAAACTATGTACAACTACCTATATTACTAGCTTTTAAGTTAGCTCCAGGATTAAAATTCTATGGAGGAGGTTATGTTTCCCTTTTTACAAATGCTTGGGTTAGTTCAAGTGATATGACATCTGGTGAAGAAAGAAGATATGAAGAACAAATTGAAAAAGAAACAAGTAATTTTGATGCAGGTGCACTAGTTGGAGCAATGTTTAGGTCTCATAATTTAGTATTTGATTTCAGATATGAAAGAGGCCTAACAACTTTGGACAGAGATGGAAGAATTGATCTATTCAACCAAACTTTCAAACTTTCTGTAGGATCATTATTCTAAGTAATAATTCAAAGCACTCTTCAACTCTTTCTTCATCCAATTTCTCAAAGATAGAGGCTCAATAATCTCAACTTCTTTTAAAAAAGCTCTAAAATATACTTTCGCTGCCATTTCTGTTGCTTCAAGAGTATAAATATCATCTTTTATTTCAAGAAACTTAGGACGATTATAAATTAAAATATTATCAAATAATTCTTTGCCTTGTTTAGTAAATCTAACTTTTACTTTTTGTCCATAAGAAAGAAATGGGTCAAAGTTTTTTTCCATTGTTTTAACATATTTTTCTTCATATCTTTCTTGTATTTGTGTTATTTTTAAAAATGCCTCTTCTATTTTAGATAATTTGTACACCGCATAGTCATTTCGCTTATAACAATAGGAAAATATATAGTTTGTTGATTCATTTTTTACATTTTTAAAAAAGTAAGGTTCTATCAATCTTAGAGTTCCATTATACCTTATTTTTACTTTCAACTTATTTTTGATAGCATCTTCTATAATTTCATAATGCCTTTTAAACAAAATCTTTTCTCTTTGATATCTTGGCATAGAACAGTATTTATCAAAAATATCCCTAAAAAACATACTATCAGTTTCAATAATTTCATCTCCAAGTAAATCATCATATTTATTTCTGTTAGATTTATTTAAATTAAATTGTATTTTATCTGTAAATTTTTTTTTAGGAATTTTTTCATAATTTTTAGTTAATCTTTCAAATATCGTATTACATAAATTATTTTTTTTTATATTAAAATATTCTGTATCATTTTTAATTGTTTGAAAGATATAATTAGGAACGGATATTTTTATTTTTTTCTCATTCATTACTTTATTTTCTCCATTCCAGTATCAACCATTGTTAGTAATTTCATTAATTAACTCTTCAAGAACATTTTTTACATCATCATTCTTTATCTGACATGTTCCGGCATTCTTATGTCCCCCACCCTCATACTTAAGCATTAGTTCGCCAATATTTGTATTTGAAGTTCTATTTATAATTGAATTTCCAACAGTTAAAACTGTTTTATCTGGGTCTTTTGCTTTCATTTTCTGAATAGAAATGTTACATTCAGGAAATAAACCATATTTTAAAAATCGATTTCCAGTATATATTAAATCCTTATCTTTTAAATCAACAACAAGTAAGTTTTTATAAACCATACTATTTTTATTTATTAATTCTCTAAATCCCTCCTGATGTTCAAAATATAAGTCTATTCTTTCTTTTACATCAGGTATTTCAAGTATTTCTTTAATAGGCATTTCTCTACAATAATCAATTAAGTCTTCCATAAGCTGAAAATTAGAAATTTTAAAATCTCTAAAACGACCTAAACCAGTTCGACTATCCATTAAAAAGCTTAACAATACCCAGTCAGATGGATTCAAAATATCATCAAGAGTGAATTTTGCCGAATCAGCTTTATCAACAGCCACCATCATTTCATCACTAATATTTTTTAAATTATTATCTTTTTTATAGTAATCATAAACAACTCTTGCAGCTGAAGGAGCATTAGAGTCAATTATATGTTTTTCATTCCATGATGTATTTCGGATTGTTTCACTCAAATGATGATCAAAACAAAGAAAACAACCATCAACATAAGGTAAATTTGTAATAATATCTCTACCTGTAATTGGAACAAGTCCATCCTGCATATCTTTTGGATGGGCAAAATATATCTCATCTATAATATCAAGCTCCTTTAATATAGCTGCACAAACAAGTCCATCAAAATCACTTCTTGTTACCAATCTCTTCTTGCTCATTAGAACTCCTTTCCATAAATATAAAAGAAAGTATATTTTATATAATATAAAAATGTCAAGAATAGAAGTTATTTAAGCATAAATTTGTAAAAAAAATATAATTTTGATATAGTTAGCAGAATCATTTAATTATATGGAGGATTTATGAAAATATTATTACTTTTATTTTTTATGAGCATTACAGTTTTTGCCGCAGATATTAAAATACCTGTTCAAGGATACCTAACGGACTCAAATGGAATAGCTCTTAATGGTGAGCAAAACATAAAATTTTCACTTTACAATACAGATGAAGATGGTGACCCAATTTGGAGCAATCAAGACGCTGTAACAATAAATGTTGAAAATGGAAATTTCTCCTATATGCTAGGAACAACTGATTTTATTGACAGCTCCATCATGGAAAACGCAACACCTCTATATTTAGGGGTAAAAATTAATGATGAACTACTTTCTCCTAGAATTGAAATTGGTGTTGAATCAAAATCTGTTTATTCATACAAGACAGAAGTAGCAAACAATGCATTAAACTCAGAGAAATTAGAAGGTAAAACATTAAATGAACTTAAAACAGAAGTTAAAACAGAAATTGATAATACTAAACTAAATGATATTTTAAATCGTTTAGATGCACTAGAAGAGAAAGTAACAATATTAGAAACAGATAATAACAATTTAAAATCAAGAGTTACAACTCTTGAAACAGAAAATACAGCTTTAAAATCAAGAACTTCTGATTTAGAAAATAATTTAAGCTCATTAACAACTCTTGTAAATACAATAAAAAATTCAGTAGATAATAATACTATAAACATTGCTCAAAACTATCATGATTTAAACGATGCAGATGGAAGACTTCAGTATTTTCTTAACCTTTTTTCAGATTCAATATCTGCATTAGAGTTAAAAACAGCTGATATGAGTATTGTTAATTTGAATTATGATGGAGTAAATTACAAAACAGTAAGATTCAGTCATGTAAATCTTCAAATAGTTAATGGAACAGGTGGAACAGAAGATTTTGAAAATGGACTCATTGATGGAAGAGGACTTGGCAACTTAATTATTGGTTATAATGAATTAAGAAGTGGAGTAAGTACACCACAAAGAACAGGTATTCATAATTTAATTGTAGGAATGAAACATAATTATACATCTGTTGCTGGAGTTGTATTTGGAATTAACAATGCTATAAAAAATGCTTATGCAACAGTGACAGGAGGAAGAAATAATACTGCAGAAGGTTTTGCTTCAAGTGTTAGTGGAGGTTATAATAGGTCTACTCCCAACAATAATGATTCATGGAGAGCAGGTGACTTGTATGAAGATCAATAAGAACTATTCTTCAATATACTCATCTTCAAGTAATTCTTTTTTATCATCTTCTGATAAATCAACTACACTTGGATGATACTTTCTATACCTAAATTTAACTAATCCACTCAATAAATTCGCAACAACATAAATCATTGTAAATGCTAATAGTGTAAAAGCAGGTTTTCCTTTAATTAATGAAACAATTAAAATTGCAATAATTGTTAAAAGAACAGCAACAACCTTTTTACTTAGTTTAACATGCTTAAAGTTTTTAAAAGGAATTGTAGAAACCATTAAATATGATATAACAAGAACAATCACAGAAAGAGTTATTTGCCATGCTATTGGGTTTTCTCCAGTTGGAATACTCGTAAGCCCCTTTACCTGATAGTATGACATTACAATACCAACAATTAAACCTGCTCCAAGAGGTATTGGCATTCCTGAAAAATGATTTTTATTTGCAGTACCATTAATTGCCATAACATTAAATTTTGCAAGACGACTAATTCCTGCAACAATATAAATAAAAGTTACTGCCATTCCAATTTCATCAAGCCCTTGTAATCCCCATCTATATACAATAATCGCAGGAGCAATACCAAATGATATAGCATCAGCAAGTGAGTCAAGTTGCATCCCAAAATCAGATTGAGTTTTAGTCATTCTAGCAACTCTACCATCCAAACCATCAAAAATAATTGCATAGAAAATCAATACAGAAGCCAAATAAACACCCTTTTCATTTGCAGGGTCAAAAGATAGAATAATCGCATAAAACGATGCCAGAACACTACTAAATGTTATCATACTCGGCAATACAAAAATAGCTTTTCCTAATTTCATTTACTCCTCCTAAGATAGGTGTTTTTAACATTTTTTATTTATTATTGCAAGGACAGATAGCTTTAGATTCTTTTATAAAATTTTCTTATAAAAAAAATAGGGATTAAAAATAAAAGAAAATATAAAAGATTTTTACTGTTTGTATCAGAATAACTACACCCCACACCCAAAGTTTCACTAACATCAACAACACATTCAGCATTTCCTGATTTATCACTGCAATATTCATTTTCATTGCATCTTAAATCAGCATTGTAGCATGATTCTTTACAGCTTCCATTATTATCATTATCCTGATATCCAGATTCACAAACACAAGTTGCAAGCCCTGAAGAGTCACTACATCTTTTATTCGTACCACAAGACATATTTGCTATTTCACAACTCATCTCACAATGATTATCTCCATCATTATCCTGGTATCCTTGTTCACAAGAGCACACTGCATAACCAGAGCTATCAATACATATTTTATTATCATCACAAGTTAAATTTGCAGTTGTACAATCAGGTAAACAAGTACTATCTTCATCATTATCCTGATAACCATCTTCACAGATGATAGAGCAAATTCCATCTCTGTCAGAATCTTCAAAACCGTTCTTACATCTAAATTCGCATAAATTCTCTTTATTGCAAAACCACCCTTCTCTGCAATGCTCATCAGTTATACATTCATAATCATTTTTAAAACCACCCAAAGTTCTGCTATTTTCTTCACATGAAATAAAAATTAGAATACTACCTAAAATTATTCCTATAAGATACTTAAAATCCATATTTACCTCTATTTACCCCTAAAAACCTATTGATGAAACAGAAATTCCTGTTGTAAGATATAATAAATCAAAATCAAGAGCATTTTGTTCATCAAAATAAGTAATACCACCTTTAAAAAATGCTTTTATAGAAAAAAGATTAGCAACAGTATACTTATATTCAACTAAAGCTCCTCCTGCTACGGTTTTCACTTCATCACCTAAAATTAAAGAAAGATTAACACCTAAAGATAAGCCAGAAACAATTTCCCATTTAATATTTGAATAAATATCTGAATAAAAATATTTATCAGCCATATTTCTATAAAAATTAGCACCAAACAAAGTTATTTCTCTATTACCATTAACATAGTTGAAAACTTCAACACCAGCACCCACTCCAAGATAAAGTAGGTTTTTAGCAACAGTAACATCGGTAATGGCTTGTATTTTTAAGTACTTAACATAGTTTCTTATAATTTCAACATCCTTTTCAATATCTTTAGTTAACTCAATATAATTATTATATGTTTTAAAATCCTTCTTTTTAATAATTAAAGAGTACAAACCTTTATATAGCTCATTTGATTCTCCTGATTTTAAATCAAATTTTCCAAGCTCTTCATTTGAAATAATAATTTTTGCATCAGAATGATTTACATTAACAATTAACTTAAATTTATCAAGCTCTACTAAGTTTAAATTTAAGCCTTTATCTAAATTATCTTTATTTATTTTATGCTTATACTTATAAAAGTTTTTCTTAACTATTGTAATGCTTGAACCTATTGCAGTTAGATCAAGTTTTATATCAAGAGGAGTTAAGCCTTTATATTCTTCATTAAGATAAACTTTTGCCTTACTAGGATTTGATGATATTTTATATAAGTACAGTATTGGAGTTAGTTTAACCATTTTGCTACTATCACCTCTAATTTCTTCATTATAAATAACATCATCATACTTATCCAAAGATATTTTAAACTTATGCCTACCCTTTCCAACACGAGCCAGTAAAGGTGTTTTTCCCACTAATTCACTGTCGATATAAACAGATGCTCCTGGTTTAGAAGAATTAATATTAACTTTAAATAGTGCAACAGCATTTTGTTTTTTATTAATAAATAAAACTTCATTTGTTAATTTTTTAGAAAATGTTAATAATTTATCAACATCTGATAAACGCTCTTTATATAGTTTTGTAACAGTTCTTTTAACAGTTCCTGTTTCTAAATCTAATAATCTTATTTTAAAAATATATTGCTCTTCAGTTTTGTTTATATCAATAATAAAAATCATTTGAGCAGCCATCATTTTACCAGTATCAACTAAACAAGCATCATCATAACAATCTGATTTACTTTGTTTTGCCTGTTCTAATAAAGCTTCATCTTGTTGTTGCCTTGAAATCAAAACATAACCATGAGCGGTTAAACTATCTTCAGCTCCAGAACGAAAGGTGTTTATTATAAAATCATCTAAATTAAAATTTGACTTTACCTTTAACATTATAGGTAAATCATTTTTTGAATAAATATTTAGAACAATAAAAAAAAGTAAAATAACTAAAATACTCTTCAAACTTCCTCCTTTTTATGACAAATATTTATATCATATTCATACTTAATTTTCAACAATAAAACACTTTTAAAACTTGAAATAAAAGAAGATATAATATATTATACAAGTCCATTTGGAGTTAATATGTGTGGAATAATTGGTTTTTGTAATGAAGAAGAAAATGTAAGCAAGAAAATCTTTAAATCATTAAAATTATTACAACACAGAGGTAGTGATAGCTGTGGTATTTCAACATTTAACAACCGATTCTATACCCATAAAAAATCAGGAAAAGTTAGAGATATTTTTAATGACAAAATTCTAAATAAATTAAAAGGTAGTTCTGGTATTGGTCATGTAAGGTATGCAACACAGGGTGAAAACAATGACGAAGAAGCACAGCCCTTTTTTATATCCTACCCCTTTGGAATATCAATGGTTCATAATGGTAATATTACAAATAGAAAAGAAATACAAAAAAAACTGGAAAATCAATTCTTTTCAATAAAAAAAACCAATGATGTAGAATTAATACTCTTTACATTTGCAAATGAGTTAAAAAAGATAAACCTTTCTGACATAAACGAAAACGATATTTTTAACGCTTTAAAGATAACTCAAAATACATTAAAGGGTGCTTATTCTGTTATTTCATTAATAGGAAATAAAGGAATGCTTGCCTTTAAAGATAAACTAGGAATAAGACCATTGATTTTTGGTAAAAAAAAATATAAAAACAATAAAGTTTCCTATGGATTTGCTTCTGAAAGTATTGCTTTAACAAGCCTAGGATATAAAATAATTAAAGAATTAAGTGCTGGTGAAGCTATATTTATAGATAATAATGGTAAAATTCACTCTAAAACCCTCCAAAAAGAAGAAAAAAAAGAAAAAATTTGTATTTTTGAATATATTTATTTTGCTAAGCCTCAATCCGTAATAAATAAACTTTCTGTTGCAAAAGAAAGAGAAAAATATGGTGAATTAATTGCAGATTCATTAAGAAAACATAATATAAAAGCAGATTTCATAACAGAAATACCTGAAACAGCTTATTTTTCAGCTATATCATTATCAAATTCATTAAATATACCATACAAGAAAGTTATAATTAAAAATAATAATATTGGACGCTCCTTTATTCAACCAAGCAAAAAGGAAAGAGAAAGTCTTTTACAGGAAAAATTTACCGTAATAGAAGAATTCATTAAAGGAAAAACTATTATAATAGTAGATGATTCTATCGTAAGGGGTACAACAGCAAAACATATAGTTAAATTAATGAATATAGCAAAAGCTAAAAAAATCTATTTAGTTTCAACTTCCCCAATGATAAAGTATCCATGTGTTTATGGTATTGATATGTCAATAAGCTCTGAATTAATTGCTAATAACAGAAGTAAACAGGAAATTAAAGAAATTCTTGGAATAAGTGAATTATTTTATCTTGATTTAAATGAGTTAAAGAATTTTTATAAAGAATATAACTTTTGTGATGCCTGCTTTAGTGGAAATTATCCAACAAATATATCTTACAAAGAAATTAAAAAAATTGAAATTGAAAGATTAGAACTTAAAAAATAATCTTTCAATATATATTTTTCTTTATAATATAGAAATATTCTTATCTAACTATAACATATACTTATGAAAAAAATACAAAAAATAACTTATAAGAAGATTTTAAAGAATTCCTTGACAATATTAATAAATATTATTAAATTTATTTATTAAGAAAAGGAGGTATTATGCTAAAGTTAAAAAATAATTTTATTATGGCAACAATTAAAACAGGTTATGGCAATAAAAATGGAGATATAACAGAAAGACATGTTAATTTTTACGAAAAAAGAGCTAAATACCTTGGTGCAATAAGCCTTGAGCCATTGTTTATGGATAAAGGCTTGCGTGAGTTACCTACTCAAATAGGAATTGATAATGATGAAAAGATAAGTAATTTAAAAAAACTAATACAGAAAATACATAAATACAATACAAAAGTAATAGCACATTTAAATCATCCAGGAAGAATGGCTAACCCTAAAATACCTAATAATTACTTTATCTCATCGACAAATCAGGCATGTAAAAATGGAGGAGCAACACCTAAAATTGCAAAACTTGAAGATATTAAAGATATCATTAAAAAATTTGAAGAGTCTGCAATTAGAGCTGAAAAAGCAGGCTTTGATATTATTGAATTACAGCTTGGACATGGATATTTAATTGCCCAATTCATGAATCCAAATATTAATAAAAGAACTGATAAATATGGTGGAAGTTTTGAAAACAGAACAAGACTTGCAATTGAAATTTTTGATGCAGTGAAATCATCTGTTACAATACCTGTAATGATTAGAATTAGTGGCTCAGAAATGAACCCGAATGGAATAAAAACAGAAGAAATAGTTAAACTAGCTAAAATTCTTGAAAACAAAGGAGCTGTTGCTATTCATCTTTCAAGTGGTTCACTATGTGATACTCCTCCATGGTTTTTTCATCACTTATTTGTTCCTGGAAATAAAACAAAGGAAATAGCACTAAAAATACAAAATTCACTATCTATTCCTGTAATTCCAGTTGGACAAATAAATACAAAAGAAACGATTGAAGAACTAAGTAAAAATTTTAAATATCTATCAATAGGAAAAGCTCTTATTGCAGACCCTGACTTTATAGGAAAAATAAATGGTGAAATAAATAAACCCTTTAGACCATGTATGTCTTGTATGGATGGCTGTTTAGGAGGAGTTAAATCAGGAAAAGGACTTGGTTGTGTCGTAAACCCTCAGGTAGGAAGAAGAGTAACACTAGAATCAGGTACTCAAAATAAAAAATATGCAATTATTGGAGCAGGACTTGCAGGACTTGAAGCATCTGTAAGATTAAAAGAAAAAGGATATAATGTTGATTTATATGAAAATCAGGAAATAGGAGGGCAATTTAATCTTGCTTACTTGCCTCCTAAAAAATCAAAATTAAAATCAATTATAAACTATTACAAACAACTTGTTGAACAATATAATATTCCAGTTTATAAGAAAGAAGCTCAAAAAGATGATTTACTTGATAAAAACTATGATGGTATTATTCTTGCAACAGGTTCAAAACCATTTATCCCAATTATTAAAGGGCTAAAAAATCATCACTGGGCTGAAGTATTAAGAAAAAACAATAGAATGAAAAATAAAACAGTTTTAATTATAGGAGGAGGCTTAATTGGCCTTGAGGTAGCACACACATTAATGAATGATAATAAAGTTATAATTGTTGAAATGTTAAGTGAATTAGCAAGAGATATGGAGATGATAAGTAAAAAACTAACTCTAAAATCATTAAAGGAAAGTAAAAATATAAAAATTTATACAGAGATAAAAGTTACAGAAGTAAATAATAAAACAGTAATTCTCAGCAATGGAGAATTACTCGAAGATATTGATGAAATAATTGTTACAACAGGAATGAAATCATATCATTATTTAGAAACAGAACTAATGGGACTTGTTAATGTATATTTAATTGGAGATGCAAATAAAGTTGGAAATGCACAATCTGCAATTGAAGATGGATATAATATCGCAGTAAGATTATAATTATCTCCATTTGATACCAATATAATAAAAATAAATTTATTTATTTAATATGAATTATCTTATAAAAGCAAAGTAAACAGCAGAAGGAATAGAAACAGCAAAACAGTAATATGCAAAATAGTAAAAACTACCTTTTTTAATTAATTTAAGTAAAATAACAAGCGAAAATAGCCCAACAATAAATGCTAACATTCCACCTGTAAGGAATATATAAAATTCATCAGCAGTAATTGACAAAAAGCCTTTATAGCCAAGAACTACAGCACCTAAAATTGCAGGAATTGATAATAAAAATGAAAATACTCCCGCTTTTTCTCTATTTACACCAAGTAATATTGCTACTGAAATAGTAGAACCTGACCTTGATATACCAGGAGTAATTGCAAGTCCTTGTACAAAGCCAATAATCAATGCTTTCTTATAAGTTAATTTTCCATCTTTTTGTTGAAAAAACTTAGAAGAATACAAAATCACACCATTAAAAAATAATATAATAGATACAATCAAAGGACTTGAAAATGTTGCTTCAAAATAGTCTTCAAATAATAAACCAATTATAGCTGTTGGAATTGTACCAACAATAACCATCATACCAAGTTCAAAATCTTCATTTAATTTTTTTTCTTTAATTGCTTTAAAAATTCCTTTTATTATATTAAAAATTACTTTTCTAAAAATAATCAATACAGCAAATAATGAAAATAAATGTAAAAAAACTGTAAAAGATAATGAAATTGAAGTTTCACTATTAAATAATCCATGACTAATATGTAAATGCCCTGAAGATGAAACAGGCAAAAACTCCGTTAACCCTTGAATTATACCTTCAATTATTGATTCCAAATACCCCATTTACTTACTCATTGGATAATCTTTATCATCTAAGATAATACTAACAATATTTTCTTTAAACTTAAAAGCAATAATAACATTTTTAGGAGTATCATCTACTTTCTTTTCTTTTTTATCTTTCTTTGTAATAACTTTTTTTACAGAAAGAGCAATAACATTTGGAGTATTTGCAACAATTTTAAATTTTCCATTCAATTCATATAAAAGCTCTGTTTCATTTTTAAACTTTTGAATACTTATATTCTTTTTCTCAAATTTAACTTTAACCTTTAAGTTATCAGAAGCAAAAACATGAACTTTTGTATTATTAGCAATCTCTTCATACCAAAAAGATAATTCCTTTTGACTTGCATTTGTAGAAGAAAGTTTCATATTATCAAAAAATCCACATCTCAATTTACCACCCTCTTTTACAACAGACATAGTTTCTGAATATACTTTTCCTTCCATATCTTTAAGAATCAATTTAAATATTTCTTTATCACCTGATTTTTTTATTGACTCAATAGAATTTATTTTTTTATAATTTCTTAAAAATGAACGAATTCCTCTAGTATATTTTTCGTGAGCAGCTAAAGAATTTTTATTTAAAATACCTATTTTCATTAACTGTAATTTTGAATAATGACTTAAATATGGATATATCTTAGAAATACTTCCCATATTAACATTTCTGCAAAATTGTATTAATTTTTTAGGGTCAGAATACTCTTTCTTTTCCTCTTTTAACTTAACTCCAACAGGTAAGAAAAATAAACCATAGCCTTTTATTTCAACAAATCCAGAAAAAATATCAAGCTTTTTATTTTCAGTTTTTCCATTTACCGTAAAATCAATATTTCTTTCACCAGTAACCTTATATGTTCCTTTCTTTTTAGGTTCTCTTTTACAACCTTTATCAAATTTTCCATATAGTTCAAAATTTCCATCAGGAAATAATAATAAAAACCCATAACCACTTGTACTTGGCTCCCAGATTCCAGCGAAAGGAGCTTTACTCCTATCAATCTTCATTGCTTTTAATAAATCCTTTGGATTCTTTTTAATAACCTTTTTAACTTCTTTCTTCTGAACAGGTTCTCTTTTTGGTACAACTATATTCTCATCATTTTTACTACATGCAGTAAAAGATAACAAAAGAAATAATAATGAAAATAATAATGAGCTAATAATTTTAATTTTTCTAGAAATCATTTTTTCTCCCATAATAAATTTATAAAGTTTTCAATATAGTTTTTGCTTTTTTAGAATATCCACTTTTAGGGTATAGTTTAATTAAAGTTCTAAATAGATTCTTACTATCCTTTTTTATACCAAGTTGCTTTAAAGAATTTGCCATCTGAAATAAAATTTGTGGAATATGTTTACTTTTAGGGTATTTACTTAAAAACTTACTCATTGAACGGTAAGCTTTTTCATATTGTCCTGAAGAATAATAAGCCTGAGTTATCCAGTATCTCGCAGAATTTGATTTATTATGTTTAGGAAATTTTGCAATTAAATGCTTAAATACATCTATAGAGTTATTCATTCTATCCGTATGGCTCATAGACTTATGTTTTTTACCATCAATATAGGAATATCCAAGTTTAAAAAGAGCTATTGGATTATTAATTTTTTTATAATCAGTTACTACAACATTAGAATTAGAATTAGAATTAGAGTTGGAGTTTGTTTTTGTATTGCCATTGTTGTTGTTTGCAGAGTTATTCTGACTATTTTTAGAGCCTGAAATAGCAATATTTCCATCAATATCATTTAACTTTTCTTTTAATTCATTAAATTTTTTCTCTAATTTTCCAAATTTAAAAAGAATTTCCTCATTTCTTCCTTCAACTTTTTTTACTCTTATATCCATTTTAACAACATCTTGTCCAAAATCAGCATTGTTACGATATAATAATGCTTTCGCTTCTTTGAGTATTTTATCAATTTCAAGAAGTTTTACATCAACTCTTCTAAGCTTTCGATTAACTTTATTCTGGTCTTGACTTATTTTATTTTCAAGCATTTTATACTTGGCATTCATTCTAATAATATCTTTTTTAATAGTATTACCTTCGGCATTACTAACACAAGAATAATTAAATATCAGTAAAATAAATATAGCTAAAAGTTTCTTCATTATTCTCCTATTTTATTTTTAATAATTTCAATAACTTTATCAGTAACTTCTTTAAGAGTTAAGCCACCAGTATCAATTAAAATTGCATCATCAGCCTGAATCAAAGGGCTTTCTTTTCTATGGCTATCATTATAATCCCTTTCTTTTAATTCTTTTAAAACTTTTTCATAAGAGATTTCAATACCTTTTTCAAGTAACTCTTTATATCTTCTCTGAGCTCTTATCTCAGAAGAAGCAGTTAAAAATAATTTTACATCTGCCTTTGGAAAAACAACAGTACCAATATCACGCCCTTCTATTACTATAGAAAATTCCTTTCCTAAATCTCTTTGCTTATCAACAAGTATTTTTCTAAGTTTACCATTTTTAGCAACATTACTTGCATTCATTGATACTTTTTGGGTTCTTATTAATGAATTAACATCTTCATTATTTACAAACACTAAATTCTTATTATTCTTTTGCTTAAATGAAAATTTAAGATTCTGAGCCAATTCAAGTATTTCATCACTTTCAAAAGAAATATTATTTTTTATTGCAAATAAAGCAACAGAACGATACATCGCCCCTGTGTCAATTAGCATAAAGTTAAATTTTTTGGCAATTTCAAAACTAATAGTACTCTTACCTACCCCACCAGGACCATCTATTGCAATAACAATACTCATAACACCTCAATACAATAACCTCTTTTTATATAATTTATTATAAATATAGTCAATTTTTTTATTAAAACTACCTTTGATTCGTAATTTTAAATATTAAGCTTCTTGACAAAAAAGGTATTATTATAATATATTTATTTATGGACTTAATGAGAAGAAGCAATTATTATTTAAATGTTGAAATTACTTATAAAGGTGAATTATGGAAATAGAAAAATATATTGAACCATTCTTGATTCTATTTGTAGTTTTCATTATCATTTTTATGGCATTACTTTTTACTATAGAAGCGATTTATTTAAAGCTTAATAAAAAGCATCATAATATACTCTATTCGGTCTTAATATTAAGCTGGGTATTATTATTCGCTTACTCTGGATATTATTCAATTAAGGATGGTGAAATTGGTAAAATATTAATAGATTTTATGTTGTTAATGATAATAACCGCACCTTTCGGAATAATCGTCTTTCTTCTAACAGGACTTATAGTAACATTTTTAAAAATAGATTCAAGTGAAGTAATTTCTAGTATTTTTTTTACTTTTCTTTTCATTTACTCTTATACTCAATGGTTTATATGGCTTCCTAAGTATTTAAAGAAAAAATTAGAAGAACAAAATAAAAGAAAAATTTTAGAAAAAGATAGTACGGACTCAAAACTTGATTTACCTATAGAATAATAATATTATACCTACAATCTTTACGGGAAAAACATGAGAGAACTTAACTATCAGTATAAAGTTATTGAAGAAAATAATATTAATGGACATATTATCTTAAAAGTAGAAGATTCAGTATATAATAAAATAGTATTTATGGAATTATATAAAGAAATATCATCTAGTGACTGGGATTTAGGATATAAATTAGAAGATGAAATGAAAGTATTAAAGAAATCTAAAGAAATTACTGATTTTTTTATAAATGATGATTATTCAAGTGACAAAAAGAGTTACTATAAAATTTATGATGATGAAAATCAAATAAATAAGCCTAAAAATAATGAAATAAAAGAATCTAACCCTGAAATTGATTTAGTGAATGATAATAAAAAAGAGTTGCCAAATACTCCTCCTTTAAGCTCCATGGAAAAAGCAAATGATTCATTAAAAAAAGCAATGGATTCATTTAAAGAAATAAATACATCAAGCAATGAACCTAACAAAGAATTAGAGTTTATTGATGAATTCCCACATTTAAATTATTTGAAACAAAAAGATGCTAAAAGGGAAAAAATTTTTATAAGTATTGTAATGATTACAAGTATTGTAATTACTTTAAGCGTGATAATATTTACTTTAATTAAAAACAGCAACGATAATGAAGTTATAAAAAGCAGTTATGAAAATGGTATAGAATTTTTTAAAAA
>Ga0256827_10000365_pt1 | contig 27608 bp, 25 predicted proteins | sample CV84metaG_FD_185977 | JGI IMG/M metagenome (GOLD analysis project Ga0256827, IMG submission 185977) | Hydrothermal vent microbial communities from East Pacific Rise, Pacific Ocean - CV84 | ecosystem: Environmental > Aquatic > Marine > Hydrothermal vents | place: Pacific Ocean: East Pacific Rise...
TGTTTCGTCAAGAGTTATACCCTCCCTATAAAAAGTTATGTCGTATACTTTTCTCTCATAAAAATGGTGCAAAAGCTCAAGAGCAGATGCGAAAGATGGAAACTAATCTTCTAGCTATGCCAAATATAGAGGTGGTTGGTTCTGGAAAATGTGCAATAGAAAGAGTTGCAAATAAGTACCGATTTGAGATACTGCTTCGTTCAGAGAAAAGTACCGATATTATACGAGCTATAAAGGCTACAAAAGTACCACTAGCTGAGGTAGATATGGACCCTATTGAGTTTGGATGAAAAATAGTATAATTAGAAAAAGTTAAAAAGGAGAATAGTATGAATGAAGTAGAAAAAAATTTATCAGATGGACATCTAACACAAAAAGAGATAATTCAATTACTTTTACATAATGCACAACATATGGCGACAAGAGAGGAAGTAAAAGCTGATATAAAAGAGTTGAAATCTGAACTTAGAGAGGATAATAAAGAGTTAAAAGAAGATTTACTAAGGATAGAAACATCATTACAAAAAGGTACATTTAAAGTTGAAGTATCTTTAACAGATAAGATAGAGAAAGTTGAAGCATCTTTGACAGATGAGATAGCAAGAGTAGAGACATCTTTGACAGATAAGATAGAGAAAGTTGAAGCATCTTTGACAGATGAGATAGCAAGAGTAGAAGTATCTTTAACAGATAAGATAGAGAAAGTTGAAGCATCTTTGACAGATGAGATAGCAAGAGTAGAGACATCTTTAACAGATAAGATAGAGAAAGTTGAAGCATCTTTGACAGATAAGATAGAGAAAGTTGAAGCATCTTTGACAGATGAGATAGCAAGAGTAGAGACATCTTTGACAGATAAGATAGGAAAGGTTGAAACATCTTTAAAAGAAGATACAAAAAATCTCAGTAAAAGATTAGATAGATTTATGTTTTGGACACTGGGACTTGTTACAACCTCCACTTTTTTAATATTAGGGTTTATGTATAAGTGGATTGTAAAGTAGCATTATTAATAGACATTACGAATTAAATTACTTTTCAAAGATGTTAAAACTTCATAACTAATAGTTTGAGCAAATTTAGAAGCATTAATAGCATTGTCAAAAATCAATAACTCTTCACATTCTGATATAAAAGAACTATTGTCCATAGAGATTCTTCCTACAAGTTTATATCCTTGAGGTGTTGTATAGTTATTAGAGTTTATTCTTAAAAAACCTGTTCCATATCCAAAATCATAATTAGAAATGATAGAGTTTTTTTTCATTGTATATGTTGCTCCATATCCTACTTTTTTACCTTTCGTGATTGTTCGAGAGGAAATTTTTGTAGCATATAGTGATAAAACAGGTTGAAATCCATTTATAGCTAAAGATTTTGGCATCTCAAGACAACCATAAACAGCGATACCTACTCGTGCCATATCTTCATCAAAATTTTTATATCTGAAGAGTGATGCTGAGTTTGAAGAGTGAAAACGAAGTGTTTGAAATTGATACTTTTTTGCAAGTTGTATGGAGTCTATTTTTATCTTTTTAAAAATCTGTTTTTGCCAATACCATTCACTACTTAATTCATCAGCACTTCTATGGTGAGTAAAAACAGCTTCGAGTTTTAAACCTTGCATTTTTATCTGCTCAAATGCAAGAGAAAGCTCTTCTTTAACTATACCGTTTCTATGCATTCCAGTATCTACTTTTAATTCCACTTTTGTGTTTTTTGGGAACTTTATGATAGCATCAAGAGTATTTATAGTGTATCTTATTTTTGGGTTATTAGAGAGAGGATAATCTGCTAAAACTAATATATAATCAAAAAAATCTTTGATAGTTTCTGCTTCATAAGAGTTTTGAACAACACACCTTTTTATACCATATTTTTGTGCCATCATAGAAATTTCTAAAAGACCATGTCCATAGGCATTATCTTTTAGAACAAGAGCTATTTTCTCTTTTGATTTTGTTTGATGAGCAATAATATCAAGATTGTTAAAAAAATTATTCATATTGAGAGTTATATAAGCCATAAAGGAATTATACACTTTTATTTTGTTATGATTTGTATTATTTTAAATAAAGGGGAGAGAATGTTAAAAAAACTATTGTTAATAACATCACTTACAACATCTATTTTTGCTTTAACTATGCAAGAATATGCCGACCAACAGAAACAGGGTTATAATCAGTATAAAAAAACTCAAGAGGAGGGGTTTAAAGCATATAGAGCAGAGCAGATGAAAGCTTTTAATGATTATAAAAAAGCAGTAGGAGCTATTTGGGAAAAACCAAAGATGTCTACTAAAAAAACTTGGGTTGAATATACACCAGATAAAAAAACAAGGACTGATGTTGATTTTTCTAAAGAGGTTATCGTAGTTGAAACAGTTGCATCCTCTCCACGTGAAGCAAAACGTAAGTTACAGATAGCTCTTGCTAAAGTTGTAACAGTTGATACAAAAACTGTTCAAAAAACAGACCCATTAGAAAAAATCTTAGCAAAAATCAAAAAACCAGATGGTGTTGTAGATGCTAAAGTTAAAGCAGAACCTATTTTAGCAACTGTTATCTTTAAAAAGCCTCCAACAAAAGAGAGTGTACGAAGTTATGTGACTAAACATATAACTCCTAAAGAGATTAAAGTAACACCATCAAAAAAAGTAAAATTTGCTAAAATTTATAGAGTTGAAGTAAAGATGCCAAACAATGCGATGTTAAAACGTTCTCAACTTTATTATCCAGAGGTAAAAAAACAAGCAAAACGTCAAAAACTTCCTCTTCCTTTAGTATTTGCTATTATGCACTCAGAGAGTAGTTTTAATCCTCGTGCAAAATCGCATATACCAGCGTATGGTCTTATGCAGATTGTTCCTCGTTCTGCTGGATTGGATGCATACAGATACCTTTATAAAAAGAAAAGATTAGTGACAAGTAGTTACCTTTATGATAGTACAAATAATATCACGATGGGAAGTGGGTATCTTCATATTCTTTATTATAGTTATCTCAAATCTATTAAAAACCCTGAAAGTAGAATGTATTGTACTATTGCAGCTTATAATACTGGTGCTGGAAATATAGCTTTTGCATTTAATAGATATAAAAATTTATCAAGAAAACAAAAATTTCGTATGAAAAATGCAGCAGCAGATATAAATGCTTTAACGCCAAAACAGGTTTATAATAGACTTATGAAAGATTTGAAATGGGATGAACCTAAACAATATCTTAAAAAAGTTTCTAAAAGAATGAGTATTTATCATAAAGTTTATGGAAGTTAAAAAATTGCTACTAACGCATAAATAAAAATTAAAAAGCTATATGAGATTAAAATCCATATAGCTTTTTTCCAAAATACTCCTAAGAAAGAGATTCCCATAAATCCCAAAAAAATATAAATATTTAATGAAACTTGAATACTCTGATGAGGGGCTAATTTAAGTAACCAAAGAAGAGAATTATCTAAAAGAGTGGGAAATCCTATGAGGTGTAAAAATATACTTAGAGGGTAAAAGAGTGTAAAAAGTGATGTCCATATAATAGAAAGAGGATGGTAGAAACTAAAACTTTTAAATATATATAAGGAGAGTGGAAGCATCATTATATAAACCCATATAGGTACTAATATAAATTGCCATAGAGTATTAAGTGTTTTAAAATGGATAAGAAAAAGAAATATATAAAATACACCTAAAACAGATAACCAAAAGCCGATAGAGAAAAAAAGTCTAGGGGCAAAAGCTAGTAAAATTATGATGGTCACTAAAAGTGTTTGTATAGAGATAATTTTAAAACCTCTATCATAGAGTATAAAACCTATAAGAAGCATACCAAAAGCACGAAGTAATGATGGAGGAGTATCTAAAAAAAGTAGATAAAGTAGCTCTATAAAAGCAACTATTATAAATATATCAACTTGAGCACTTCTATATGGAAAATATTTACTTTGAAAAAAATTATAGGGATATTTTAAAAGAAAAAACAGAAGGGTTGAAAGTACTCCAAGATGAAAACCACTTATAGCTAAAAGATGAGAAACTCCTAATGTAGAAAATATCTGTTGTAGCTCTTTTGTGAGTGGTGTTGCTGTATATAATGCTTGATATATATATGTTATATTATTGTTAGTGTGTGCATCTGTTAAAAAAGAGTTTACTTCTTGTTTAAGAGTTTTCTTTTTTTCTATTTTAAGTATTTTACTATAACCAAAAAATGTTGTCATATATTGATAAAAGGTTATTGTTTGTAACCAAAGTTCTATAACGACTTTTTTTCCTTTACTTTTAGGAAATTTTTTATTTTTAACAGTGTAAAATATATATCCACTCTCTGATTTAAGTTTTAAAACTTGATATATTTTTAGTTTTCCATTTTGAGAAATTTTTGTTTTTGTATACTGTTTTAGGATAGTTGCTTGTGTAATAGTTGAATCAAATAGAGTGAGTTGTTTGTAGTTATTGTACTCTATAAGTAATGAATAGCTGAATATAAAAAGAGAGAGAAGAGTAAAAAGAAAAATTTCTCTTTTTGAATTGAAAAGAGAAATATTTTTTAAAAGCATTAGAGAGGTGGCATAGAAATACTACTTTGGGTATCCATCGAAGCTGAACCAGTATCTACATTTTCATAGCTAGTTTCAAAAGTTGGAGTATGTTTAATCGCATCTACAAAACGAGTTAATTTTTTCTGGAAAATAAGTTTTACATGACCTGTTGGCCCATTTCTCTGTTTTCCTATAATTATTTCTGCTTCCTCCTCCTCTTTTTCTTTATAAGTGGCTACAAACTCTTTCCCCTCTGTTTTAGCAGCTTTTTCACGCTCTTTCTCCTCTTTGTAAAGATAAACATCATCACGATATACAAAAAGAATAATATCTGCATCTTGTTCAATAGAGCCAGATTCACGAATATCACTTAACATAGGACGTTTATCATTACGAGCTTCTAAACCACGGTTAAGTTGAGAGAGAGCTACAATAGGCATCTCTAACTCACGTGCTAACATTTTAAGACCACGAGAGATTTCTGATACTTGAAGGTGTCTATCTTGAGAGCCAACACCTTGCATAATTTGAAGATAATCTATAACTGCTATCTCTATCTCTGGATGTTTATTTTTGAGTTTACGGAGTTTAGAACGAAGTTGATTGATATTTATACTCCCTTGGTCATCTACAAACAGTTTGGCTGTATTCATTTTATCTATTGCACCAGCTAAAGAGTTCCACTGTTCGTCATTCATATCACCAACACGAAGTTTTTGTAGAGGTATAGATGTTTGGATAGAAAAGAGACGTAACATCAACTGTTCAGCAGGCATCTCTAGGGAGAAAAATGCAACACCTTTTCCTTGCATGATAAGAGAATTTACAGTGTTAAGAACAAAACTTGTTTTTCCCATAGCTGGACGAGCAGCGATGATAACTAGGTCACCTTTTCCAAAACCTGTTGTCATTTTGTTAAGTTCAGAAAAACCAGTATCAACACCGACTAAAACACTATTACCACGAGCTTTCATCTCTTTGATATACTCCATAGTGTCATAGGTCATTTTAGGGGAGTCTTTAAAGTCACTTGTTTCATTTTCTTGAGTTATATCATAAAGTTTTTTTTCTACTATATCTATAACTTCAGCTGAGGATAAATCCTCTTCTACTGTTACTCTTTTTATCTCTGTTGTTAAGGTAATTAGATGTCGTTTGAGAGACTTTTCTTTTATCTCATTGACATAAGCTTTTGTGTTAGATATAGGGTTTGATGAGAGAATTTCAATAAGGATAGTTTCATCAAATTTATTTACTTTGATAAGCTCTTTTTTTATAAATTCTTCATCTATTGGAAGCTCTTTTTGAAGAAGTTTTATCATAGCATTAAATATATCTTTATGTCCAGAAAGATAAAAGTCATCCTCTTTCAGAGTAACACTGAGTTCATCAAACTGTTGAGGTTCGAATATAATAGAGCTTAAAACAGAACGTTCAAATGATAGATTATATAGGTTGTCTTGCAATGTTGGCCTTTTTTATTTATTTTTATAATTATCAAAAAACCAATAAAGTGCCATTAATGAACCAGTAGTTTTTTGATATTTCTCATCAAACATAAAATCTTTACACTCTTCAATAGGAAGATAGATAACTTCTATATCTTCCTCCTCTAAACCACCACCATCATTAACTTTCATACTATCATCAACCTCTACAAAAAAGAGAGTTTGATAAGAACCAGATATGCCAACTGAGGAGTAAGCTGAAGTGATTTTTTCTAAAGAATTTATCTCTATCTCATAGCCACACTCTTCAAGAACTTCCTCTTTTGCTATCTGTTCAAGAGAACAATTTTTGTCTACTATACCGGCACATAGCTCATACATCATTCCATCTTTTTTATTTTTATGGAGAACGGTTACACGTAACTGTTTTACTAATATAAAAGATTTTTTTTGAGTATGATAGATAAGTATAGAAACACTATCGTGAGATTCTACTGCTTCCCATACTTTTTTTCTGTTTTTAAGAGTATAATTTATCTTAATTGGTTTTACAAATTTAGGGTTAGTTAGCTCTGTAATAGAGTCTATTTGAGGGTTTGGAAATAACATTGTCTTTGAACCTTTGGAGTTTTTTTAAATTTTGTTTTATGAAAAAGATGATAATCTATTTTTTTATCATAGTTATTTTTCAGTTGGAAAAATCTTTTTCTTGCTTTTCCTCGTAATTTTTTAGTAGAAACACGAACCATTTTAAGTGGGTCTATTGCTACCCCATTTTTTCTAAGTTCAAAATGTAAATGAGGACCAGTAGAGCGACCAGTTGTTCCAACATAGCCTATAATTTGCCCTTTTTTTACATAACTTCCTCTATGAATTCCTTTACGGAATGATTTCATATGTGCATATCTTGTTTCATATCCATCGGTATGACGAATTTTGATGAGATTTCCATAGCCACCATTTTTACGTGCAAAGATAACTTTTCCACTCCCAGCTGCTGCGATAGGAGTACCACGGCGTACAGCAAAATCAACACCTAAGTGTGCTTTCCATTTGTGTAAAATTGGATGCCATCTTCTTTTTGTAAAATAGGAAGATATTCTTGCTCCTTTTACTGGTGCATTGAGTAGAAAGCCTTTTGCACGCTGTCCATTTTCATCATAATATCTATCATCATCATTATTGAGATAGATATAGTTTTTTTTCCCTCTCATCTCTATCATAGCTGTTTTTAATGTAGGCATTGAAAATCTATTTCCAAGACGATATAGTTGTTGATAAATCATTACAAGTTTATCCCCTTTACGTATATCATTTTTAAAGTTTAAAGAGTTTCTAAATGCAGATATAAATATTTTAGATAGTTTATGAGAACCTGTTTCTTTTGTTAAATTGTAATTGGGAGAACTGGTTATAGTCAAGGTAAGTGCTTCAATCTTTTTTTTCAGAATGATAGGAATAATTTCAAAACTATAACTTTTTTTATTTTGATAAATATGAATCTGTAATTCACTATTAAGTGGCAATAAAATTTGTTCAATTTTACCATCTTTAGCACGCAAAATTAGATAATGTACTCCTGTATGCATCTCTGTGGTAAGTATTTGGCTCTCTCTGTCTAAATTGTAATAAAGATTTTTTAATGGAAGTTTATTTTTTTCTAAAAAGGATAAAAACATCTCACCATTTTTCCAACGGTGTTGTTCAACCTCTGCACTAAAAAGAGAGACCCATAAAGTTAAAATTGCAAAAAGACGTAGCATATAAGATAGTTCCTAAAATAATAAATTTACAAACTCTATCAAAAATTGGCTTAGTATGAGGTTTGTTTGATATAATCGCATTAACTTAAATTAAAAGAAGAGAGTGATGAAAAAAATATTTATATTTTTAGTTTTGGCTATACAACTTATAGCAGGAATGATAAAAACACCCTTAGTAACATTAGACAACAATAACTCAATAGTAACTATCAATGCAGATGCCATAGATGTTGGTATGAGTGGATTTATTGTTCAGCAAGTAGCTCAAAAACATACAACTATTTTAAAAAGTGCAGTTGTTCTTAGTTTTGATAAAAAATCAAAAATTGCTACTTTAAAACTGAGTGATTATATGGAATGTATCAATCGTGCTTTACCTGTTGGTAGTTGGAGTGTGAAAGTTGGTGATATGGCGATATTAGGATTTGGATATAGAAGAGCACTTTTAATAGCACCTAATGAAGAGATATACTATCGAATTAGTAAAAATGTAAAGATTCAATGGGTTCATCCCGATATATTTGCATCTATATTATCTTTAAATGGACATCCAACACCTTTGAAAGAAGATTTTGATGATATGATTGAAAATAGTGCTATTGGTATTATATTTATCTATTTAGAACAAAAACTTTATACTATTGATGCAAAAAGTTTTGTTATATTACATATTAGTGATGCACCATTGGAGCAAAAAAGTGTAATGTTACCATTCTATTCAAGAGTACAAGATATTGAAGCTAATTGGTGGGGAGAGGGAAGTAATAAACTTGAAAATTATGAAAGTTATTATTATAAACTTCTTGAAAAATATAACCCTAAAAATAAAAACTTAAAATTAAAGGATAATAAATGATAGACTTTAAACATATACAATATTTTACTAATATTGTAGGTGATGAAAATATTTATAGTGATAAAGCACATCTGATAGCTTATTCGTATGATGCAACTCGGGAGCATTTTCATCCTGATGCAGTGATTTTTCCACGAGATGAACAAGATATTAGTGATATTTTAAAATATTGTAATGAACATAAAATAGTTATAGTAGCTCGTGGTGCTGGTAGTGGCTTCACAGGTGGAGCATTGCCTAGTAGTGGAGGTATTGTTTTAGCTATGGAAAAACATATGAATAAAATCTTAGAGATTGATGTTAAAAATATGGTAGCAGTTGTTCAACCTGGGGTTATAAATATGGATTTACAAAGAAAAGTGGAGGAGATAGGACTTTTCTATCCACCAGACCCAGCAAGTCAAGAGTATTCAACATTAGGTGGTAATGTTAGTGAAAATGCTGGTGGTATGCGTGCTGCAAAGTATGGAATAACGAAAGATTATGTTATGGCAACACGGGCAGTTTTACCAAATGGTGACATTATTAAAGCTGGAAAAAGAACGATTAAAGATGTTGCAGGATATAACATAAGTGGTATTTTAGTAGCATCAGAGGGAACATTAGCAGTTCTTTCAGAGATAACTTTAAGACTTATTCCAAAACCAAAACTTACAAAAACAGCGATGGGTATTTTTCCAACTGTAAATGATGCTATGGAAGCAGTTTATAAAACTATGGCAAGTGGTATCACACCAGTTGCTATGGAGTTTTTAGATAACTTAACTATACGTGCAGTTGAACAAACTTTTCATAAAGGACTTCCTGTTGATGCAGGTGCTTTACTTGTAACTGATGTTGATGGAAATATGGAAGATGATTTAGAGTTTCAACTTACACAGATAGAGAAAGTATTTAAAGAGAATGGGTGTAGTGAATTTAGACGAGCAAAAGATGAAAAAGAATCAGCAGATATATGGTTTGCACGTCGTAATGCTTCTCCAGCTTTAAGTGTTTATGGAAGTAAAAAATTGAATGAAGATGTAACAGTTCCACGTGCTGTTTTACCACAACTACTTGAAAAATTTTATGCTATTGCTGATAAATATCAGATAAATATTCCATGTTTCGGTCATACAGGTGATGGGAATGTTCATACTAATGTAATGGTAGATGGTAAAGACCCAGAACAGGTGAAAATTGCTTATCAAGCGATAGAAGAGGTTTTTCAAGCGACTATCGACTTGGGTGGAACATTGAGTGGAGAGCATGGTATAGGTCTTGCTAAAGCACCCTATATGAGTATGGCATTTAGTGAAGAGGAGATGAACCTTTTTAAATCTATTAAGATGGCATTTGACCCAAATAATATACTAAATCCTTCAAAGATGGGTTTGAAATAAAAAGAGAGAGAAGATGATAAAAAAGATTGTATTAACATCATTATTGGTATTAAATAGCTATGGTGAATCTTGTTGGACAACAAATGAGATAGCAGATATGGCTCAAGACTCTTGGGATGAAACTGTTTTTTCACTAAAAGATAGTGTTACATGTGAACCTATTGTCAATGCAAATGTAAAAGTTGGTCCATTTAAGTTAAAAACAGATGCTTATGGGCAAGTGACTATTCCAAATCCTCCTGAGGATATGGATAAAAATGGTGTACCTATTCAGTTTTCTCGTAGAGGATATATTACTGCAAATGAAAAGGTTATGGTTTTTGCTGGGTCTTATTGGAATAATCTTTTTTTAATGAGTAAAAATTTACCTCTTGATAGTGCTAGATTTGTATTGAGTTGGGATAATAAACCTTTAGATTTAGACCTTCATTTAAAGAGTAATAATTTTCATATTAGTTATAGAACAACACGAAATATTGCTAATACGGTTACACTTGATAGAGATGCAAGAAAAGGGTTTGGACCAGAAACAATAACATTGAATAAATTGGATAAAAATGATTATTATAGAGTAATAGTTAGTCGATTTAGTAATGATAGTAATATCAATAATAAAGTGCAATTGAGAGTTTATTTGAATAATAAAATTGACCGTGTAGTAAGATTGGAAAATACAGATGCAAAATGTATAGAGATTGCAACAATAAGGGATAATGAGATAGATTATCAGTTTAAAAAATTAGATAATTCTGAATGTAAATAGATAGAGCTATTTATAAGATATAAATATGTATAATTGTACAAATAAAAAAGGATAGACAATGACAAGAACAATTTCATCAATCGCATTAGCGAGTTTAATGGCTGCAACATTTGCAGGATGTGGGGCAACTCCAGCACCAACAGATGAGGCATTTGTTGAAAAATGTACAGATGATGCAGGTGTTAGAATTCCTCAATGGGTATGTGATTCTTCAATAGAAGGTGCATCTTATGCAGCAGTTGGTATGGGTACTTCTAAAAATCCATCTATGAGAAATACACAAGCGATGACAAGAGCACGCCAAAATTTAGCACACCAAATTCAAACTCAAGTTAAATCTAAGATGGAAGATTTTATGAGATCAACAGGTTCAGGTGATGCTGAAACTATGGATGCTGTTACAACTGCTGTAACAAAACAAACTGCTAAAATTAGTCTTTCAGGTTCTAAAAAAGTTAAATCTTATAATAACCATGGAACACTTTATGTGTTAGTTGCAGTACCTGACCAAGTTGTAAATGCAAAAGTTCAAGATACTATCAAAACAAGTAAAGGAAATGACCAAGCTTTATGGCAACAGTTCCAATCTAAACAAGCTATGGACTCTTTAGAGAAAGAATTTCCAACTGAATAATGAAAATATTATTTAGTTTATCACTCGTAATATCACTATTTTTGAGTGGATGTTTTCAACCAAAACCAACAGTAGCAAAAAAACCATCTTGGATTACAAATAGTCAAGGTGGAGCAGTTGGTATGTGTGCTCCTCATATGAATGGTATTGCTGCTCAAGAGGAAGCTGCTCAAAATAGAGCAAGAAGACAGTTAGCATTAGACAAATCAACTCAAGTGCATGCTAGTGTTACAGATGCACAAAAAGAGAGTGGTGGAAGATATAGTTCTTCAAGTGCTGTTAGTTCTACATTAAAAGCTAATGTAACGATAAGCTCTCATATAAAAGATTCATGGAGAGACCCTCAAACAAACAAATATTATGTTTGGATGGTTGCTGATTAGTTTATTTTTAAATATTTGAGAGGGTAACTCTCTCTCTTATATAATTTCTCACTTATTTAGATATACTTTCATAATTAAAAAAAATCATTCTATTTTTATTTAAAACTTCATATATACAGGTATTATCATGAAAAAAATCGCCATTATTGGTCGCCCAAATGTTGGGAAAAGTTCTCTTTTTAATCGTTTAGTTAAAAAACGTGATGCTATTACTGCTGATATTGCAGGAACAACAAGAGATGTTAAACGTAGAACAACAGTTATAATGAACAAAGAGGTGCAACTTCTTGACACAGGTGGACTAGACAAAGGGTGTGAGCTTTTTGATAAAATAAAAGAGATGTCTTTGAAAGCTGCATATAAAGCAGATATTATTCTTTATATGGTCGATGGAAAAGGTATTCCTGAAGATGAAGATAAAAAACTTTTTTATGAACTTCAAGCTATGGGTAAAGATATGGCTCTTGTTGTAAATAAGATTGATAATGACAAGATGAAAGAGAAACTTTGGGATTATTATGAATTTGGAACAGATGCTATTTTTGGTATCTCTGTTGCACATAATAGAAATACAGTAGAACTTTTAGAGTGGATAGGGAGTAAAGTTCCAGATAGTGACATAGTTAAAGATGAGAGTGAAGAGGATATTCTTGTTAGTGAACCTGAAGAGGTTGAAAGTGATGAAGATTTCTTTGCAAATATAGAAACTCAAAATGATGAAGATGATGGCTTTACTTATTGGGATGAAGATGAGATGGATGGTATTGTTGTTGATGATACTATCTTTGGAAATAATGACCGTATCAAAGAGTTTGATGAGGAAGATATTAATCATATCAAGATAGCTATCATTGGTCGTACAAATGTTGGGAAAAGTTCTCTTTTAAATGCTCTTTTGGGTGAAGAACGTTCAGTTGTAAGTAGTGTTGCTGGAACGACTATTGACCCTATTGATGAGACTATTGATTATAAAGATAAACAGATAACATTTGTAGATACAGCAGGTCTTCGTCGTCGTGGTAAAATCCTTGGGATTGAGAAGTATGCACTTATGCGTACAACAGAGATGTTAGAAAACTCAAATATGGCACTTATCGTTTTAGATGCAAGTCAGCCTTTTATGGATTTAGATGAAAAAATAGCTGGGCTTGTTGATAGTAATAGACTCTCTTGTATCATTGTTTTAAATAAATGGGATATTTCAAAACGTGATGAACACGAAAAGATTATTAGAGAGGTTCGTGATAGATTTAAGTTCCTATCTTATGCACCTATTATCACTCTTTCTGCTCAAACACATCTAAGAGTAGATAAACTTCACGATATGATTTTAGAGATAAATGAGAACTACTCTCAACGTATTCCAACTTCAAAAATTAATGAGATTATTGAAAAAGCACTTCGTCGTCATACACTTCCTAGTGTGAGTGGACAAGTTATCCGTATCTATTATGGAACACAGTATGAAACAAGACCTCCAAAAATAGCGATAGTGATGAATAAACCGAGTGGACTTCACTTTACATATAGACGTTATCTTGTAAATAAGATGAGAGAAGCATTTAACTTTAGTGGGACTCCATTACTTTTTAAAGCGAAGAAAAAGGGTGAGAAATAGAAATTATGTTATAATTCTAACAAGGTACAAAGGCTTATAGCCTTTGCACTCTAAAATTAACTTTATATCCAAAAATGGTAAAGTTAATTCTAAGTTGAAACTTATGCATGAAGTTCCTCCTTTTGTTAGATATGTGGTCTTACGAGTGTATCCAGCACTCTGCCACCACCTTTTAAAATGGTTTTATAACAACCATAGCAACAATTATCATCATCAATATTGTTGGAATCTCATTATAGATTCTAAAAAACTTTCCACTTTTTGTGCATCTATCTTCTAAAAAATTTATACGATATTTATTCATAGAAAAAAAGTATATAACAAGTAGAAGAACTAAACTTATCTTTATATATAACCAATTATTACCATTAAAACCTAAAATATAACTCATATAAGAGCCACTTAAAATAGTTGCCCACATAGAGGGAATACCAATATATTTAAAAAGTTTCATCTCTTGAATTTTGACAACCTCTACAAAACCTTTATTTGTAATATTTTCTATATGATATACAAATAATCGTGGTAGATAAAATAGAACTGCAAACCAAGAGATAAATGAGATGATATGAAACCAAAGAACCCATTCGTACATAAGATAACTCCTTTATTATTTTTTAAAAATCTTTTGCTAGATAAAAAGTGTTATAGTTAGAACCACCATGACTGACATTATGTATAAGACCAAATATTCCTGAACGATGTTTTACAAGAATACCGATATAGGTAGATGCAAGAATCTTTGAATCTAATAATTTTCCCATATCTACATCAAAACTAATATCTAAATAGTTTAGAAATCGGGAATAGTGGTCACTTCTTTGTATAGCATCAAGATATTCTGTTGTTAAAATATCATCTGTATAGGAAACACCCTCTCCGAAACCAAACCTACTTGCTAAATTTTTAAATTTATAATGGGCTTTGATATAGATTGTTGTTTCATAGATATTATTTTGTTGATTGGCTTCATCAAAATAGGCTATACCAATATTAGAACTTATATCTATGGGCAAATTATAGAGATTTCGTTTTAAAATATAGGAGCTATCAAAGGCTAAAACTTTTAAATTATATTTATGAGTTTTTATATTGCCAATAAGAACTTCTCCTAAATCACTTGAAGTAACGTTTCCATAAGCTACTCGTATAGAATAACTACTTTGAGCCAATAAATTTAACGAGATTAAAATAAGTAAGAGAGATTTCAAAAAAAGATTTCCTAAGTTAAGAGGTAATTTAAAAAGGGATGTTATCAGAACAAAACTTTAAAATCGCTATTTTGCTATAATGCTATAAAAACATTTAGGAAAATATATGAGACTTTTAACAGGTATTCAACCCTCTGGTGACCTTCATATTGGTAACTACTTTGGTTCTATAAAACAGATGATAGATGCACAACAAACAGGTGAAACATTTGCTTTTATCGCTAATTATCATGCTATGAGTAGTGGTAATGGTGGTAAAAAATTGGCAGAACTTACTATGCAAACAGCAACAGATTTTTTATCTTTAGGTATTAATCCTGAGAAATCTACTTTTTGGGTTCAATCTGATGTAAAAGAGGTTCTTGAACTGTATTGGATATTATCTGCATTTACACCTATGGGACTTCTTGAGAGAGCGCATAGTTATAAAGATAAAACAGCAAAAGGTATCTCTGCAAACCACTCTCTTTTCTCCTATCCTGTACTTATGGCTGCTGATATTCTACTTTACTCTCCAGATATTGTACCTGTTGGAAAAGACCAAATTCAACACGTTGAGATAGCTCGTGATATAGCTATCAAATTTAATAATGAGTATGGAGATATTTTTAAAATTCCAGAGTTTAAGATAGAAGAAAATGTAGCAACAGTTCCTGGAACTGATGGACAAAAGATGTCTAAGAGTTATGGTAACACTGTCAATATTTTTGGTGAAGAGAAGAAACAGCTTAAAACTATTAAAAAAATAGTAACTGAAAATGTAGCTATGGATGAGCCAAAAGAGTATGCTAACTGTAATGTTTATAATATGGCAAAACTTTTTTTAGATGATGGAGAACTTATCGCTTTACAAAATAGATATTTAAGTGGAGGAGAGGGACATGGTCACTTTAAACTCTATCTTGGTGAGGTTATGTGGGAATATTTTAGAGAGTATAGAGAAAAGCGAGAGTATTATATGAATAATCAAAATGAGGTAAGAGATATTTTAAAGAGTGGTGCAGAAAAAGCAAAAATAATTACTGAACCAATGATAGATAAAATAAGGGTTGCTACTGGAATAAAATATTGATATTTCAATGAAAATCAGTTATTTTTATAGCAAATAGTGTTAAAATTCTATTGAAAATAAAATCAAAGGATTTAACGATGCGTATATTTTTAGTTGTAGCACTATTAATTTTTAGTTTAGAAGCAAAGTCACTTTTTAGTAATACTGAACAGGCGAATAATGCAAAATATCTTGGTGCATTAAAAGATTTGATGATTGCGACTCAAAAAACTCGTGGTTTAACAAATAGTTATGTAAATGGAAATAAAAGTGCATTACTTTTAATTCATTCAAATAAAAGAGATATGAAAAAAGCTATCGGTATAATGGAATCTTTACCATTATCATCTAATCCTACGATTGGTACTGCAGCAAATAATATCTCTCAAGCACTTACAAAATTGGGAAATATCGCTTTTGAGCAAAAACCTGCAAAAACATTTAAAGATTATACAGGTCAAATTGACCAAATTTTAATGTTAGCACAATCTATTAGTAAACAGGGTTCAAAAAATTTAAATCCTTTTGGAAAAGATGCTTCAGCAATTATGATGGAAGTGATTTTACCATTAGCAGAACAGATTGGTAAAATGAGAGGAATGGGTTCAGGGATTATTGCTAAAAAATCTATTACAGATACTCAAAAGTTTGCGATAGAAGCTATGTTAAGTGACATCAATAATTTACAAACAAGACTTCAATCAGATATGAGAAATGTTCTTGCTAACAATAAAGATTTATATGATAGTTCTATTACAAGAGATTTATCTAAAGTTCATTCAGATATTTCAGCTTATGTTGCTTTAACAAATCAAAAAGTTTTAGGAAATGCTCAAGCAAGTTGTGTGTCTACGGAATACTTTAATGATGGTACAAAAATTATTTCTACTTTGGTTGAAATATTTAATTTAAATAATAAAGCTATTATGCAAGACTCAAAAGGTTGGATTTAATTCCAACCTTGTAGCCAAACCATTAAACCTTTTTGAGCATGGAGTCTATTTTCAGCTTCATTAAAAACTATTTCAGAGTGAGATTCTAAAATTTCCTCACTTACTTCTTGCTCTCTATATGCTGGTAAGCAGTGTAAAAATTTAGAGTTTTCTTTTGTTAAAGCCATCAATTTTTTATCTACTATAAAACCATCAAAATCTTTTATACGTTGCTCTTTCTCATCCTCTTGACCCATAGAAGCCCAAGTATCAGTTGTAACGATAGTTGCATCTAAAACAGCAACTTTAGGATAGTGTGAAGTTGTGATGATAGCACCACTCTCTTTTGCTATCTCTTGTGCTTCAGCCAACACTTTAGCATCTACCTCATATCCAACAGGTGTAGCGATACGAAGTTCAAAACCAAGTTTAGCAGATAACATCATCCATGAGTTTGTCATATTGTTACCATCACCTACATAAGCAACAATAGCATTTTTTTCTATGCCATACTCAATCATAGTCATATAATCAGCTAAAAGTTGTATAGGATGATATGTATCTGTTAAACCGTTGATAACTGGTACTTTAGAGTAAGATGCAAACTCCTCTATCATAGAGTGTTCAAATGTTCGTATCATAACCATATCACACATACTAGAGATAACTCTTGATGTATCTTTAACAGGTTCGCCACGTCCTAGATGAATATCACGATTTGATAAAAAAAGTGCGTGACCACCAAGTTGAAACATACCAGTTTCAAAACTAACTCGTGTACGAGTAGAACTTTTTTCAAAAATCATAGCAAGAGTTTTGTTTTTTAGTTCCTCTTTATAAATACCAGCTTTTAAATCTTTTTTGATTTGTAAACCAATATCTACAATCTCTAAAATTTCCTCTTTTGTAAAATCTTTAAGTGTTAAAAAATGTCTCATGCTATTGTCCTAAAATGAATTATTATATATTTTAATATAGTTTGTTTATAAAAGCTCTTAATTCAGTTCAAAGAGAGGTAAAAGAGCTAGAATAAAAACAATTTTAGGAGGTTTAGTAATGTGTTTTATAATTTCGATAGTAGGGTTTATACTCGCATATAACTTTTTGATGGCTGGGAAACTACTATTATCAGTTATTTCAGTTTCGGTTTCAATATTTTTTATCTATTTAATGGTAAAAAATATACTTTATGTTAAAAAACTAAAAGAGGAGAAAAAAGGTGATAGTTGATACACATATACATCTTGATGATGAGAGATATAGAGATGATTTAGAGGATGTTCTTCAAAGAGCAAAAGAGGGTGGGGTAGAGAAGTTTATAATCCCAGGGGCTGACCCATCTACACTTGAGAGAGCTGTTGAGATAGTTGATAAATATGAAAATATATATTTTGCAGTAGGGGTTCATCCTTATGATTTGGACTCTTTTAGTAACCTTGATTTTGAAAAGTATGTTGAGCATAAAAAATGTGTTGCTATTGGGGAGTGTGGACTTGATTATTTTCGTTTAGAGGGGTCTGATGAGGAGAAAGAGTTAGAGAAACAGAAACAGAAAAAAGTTTTTATAGCTCAAATAGAGTTAGCTAAAAAGTATAAAAAACCTCTCATAATTCATATACGAGATGCTTCAAGAGATGCTAAAGAATTACTTTTAAAACAGAATGCAAAAGAGGTAGGAGGGGTACTTCACTGTTTTAATGCAGATGAGGAGTTACTCAGTTTAGCTGATGAGAATTTTTATTTTGGGATAGGGGGAGTGGTTACTTTTAAAAATGCTAAAAAACTTGTAAATGTTCTACTTAAAATTCATAAGGATAAGTTACTCATCGAAACAGATGGCCCATACCTAACACCTACACCTCATAGAGGAGAGAGAAATGAACCTCTCTATACGACTTTAGTTATAGATAAAGTTGCAGAGATTTTAGGAATAAGTGTTGAAGATATTGAGAGTAAAAGCACGAAAAATGCTTCGGAACTTTTTAGAAATATTTGAGATAAAATAGCAAAAAAAGATAGGGGGCTTACAATGAAAAAAATCATCTATGGTTTAAGCAATTTCAAACAGATACGAAGTGAAGAGTACCTTTATATAGATAAAACAAGATTTATAGAAATTTTAGAGAATAGAAGTGAAAAGTATACACTATTTTTACGACCAAGAAGATTTGGGAAGTCACTTTTTCTCTCAACACTTTGGCACTATTATGATGAAAGATTTAGTAATGAGTTTGATAATCTTTTTAGAGAGACTTATATAGGGAAAAATCCAACACCATTGAAAAATAGTTATAGAGTTTTGTTTTTGGAGTTTAGCGGTATTGAGGTTGAGAGAGGGATTGAAGTTATTCAAGAAAAGTTTACATTTTCTCTTAAAATAAGATTTCAACATTATCTTAAAGAGTATGGATATGAAAAAGAGTATATAGAAAAACTAGAAAATATTAAAGAACCTGAATCTCTTGCTAGAGAGTTTTTTGAGATAGTAAAAAATGATAAGATTTATCTAATAATAGATGAATATGACCAATTTGCCAATGCTTTATTATCGTACAATATGGAAGATTTTCTAAAAATAGTAGGTAAAGGTGGATTTGTAAGAAGTTTTTATGAAGTGTTAAAAACTGAAACGATGACTGGAACATTACAAAAGATGTTTATAACTGGTGTTACTCCTATAACTTTAGATAGTTTAAGTAGTGGGTTTAATATAGTAGATAATATCTCTTATCACGAAGAGTTTAATGAGTTGGCTGGTTTTACTGAAAAAGAAGTTAGATTGTCTATAAAAGAGAGTATCGCTAAAAAATGTGATATAGATGAAGATGCTATTATAAATCAGTTAGAGATGTTATATGATGGTTATAAATTTAATCTTGATGCAGATAACGATATGTATAACTCAACAATGGTAAACTTTTTTCTTTTAAGGTTTGATACGAAACGTTGTAAATTTCCCGAACAACTCTTAGACCCAAATGTCGCAAGTGACTATGGAGCTATAATGAGGCTATTTAGAATAGGAAACAAAGAAAAAAATTATAAAATTTTAGATGAACTTATAACTACTGGAGAGATAAAAGGAAAGCTCAAAGATAGATTTGATTTAGATAAAGGGTTTTTTGAAGATGATTTTATAACTTTAATATATTCAATGGGAATTATCACTCATAAAAGAGCGATGTTTGGAAATAAAGTTTTTTGCATTCCAAACTATATGATGGAAGTTTTATATCTTAATTACTTCGCTGTGGAGATAGAAAAAAGAAATAATATCCCTATCCAAGATGGAGCTACTGCAATGGTTCGTGAATTAGCTTTAGGAGATATGAAACCTTTTATAGAGAAACTCAATGATATTGTAAAAATCTTAGGAAATAGAGATTATGCAAAATTTAATGAGAAACATTTTCAATCTATTGTACTTTCACTTTTAAGCTTTGCAGAGTTTTATTATATACAATCAGAAAGAGAGTTTAATAACAAATATCCCGATATTGTAGTAACAGGACGAAAACCTTATGATAAAGAGATAGAGTTTAATTATCTGTTTGAGTTGAAATGGGTCAATAAAAATCAGCCGTTTGAGATACAAAAAGAGAAAGCTATACAAGAGATAGAGGAATATTTAGAACTTGATAGTATCAAAGAGATAGAAAATTTGTATGCTTATGCTGTTATTGGGTCTAAGGATGGGGTGGAGTTTTTGAGAGTGGAGTTATGATAAAATTTGAATTAGTTGTTGCAAAACTATTAACTAACTATTTATTTAATAATAAATTTGATATACTACAAGATTAAAAAAAAGGAGTTACTTGTATGGCAAAACAGAAAAGAGATGCAACTTTAACAAAGGGGAATATTGTCTTAAAAGCGATGTTGCTTTTTTCAAAACAGGGGTATGATGCAACAACTATTGATGATATTGCTAGAGAAAGTAATATTAATAAAGCATTGATTTACTACTATTTTAAAAATAAATCTGGTTTATATAGTGAAGTGATGAGTTCTGTTTTCGATGCTATGTATGAAGAGGTTACAAATACAAAAGAACTATCTCATGATGTAGTCAGAGAACTAGAGATGTTTATTAAAACATATGCAAATTATGCTTATAAACATCCATATGTTCCAGCTTTACTATTACGTGAGTTAAGTGATAGTGGCGCACATTTGCCTGAGATGATGTTTGCTAGTATGCGACGGTTATTTGCACTTTTAAGTGATATATTAATGAGGGGGTATCAAGAGGGTATCTTTATAAAATCTATTCCTATGGTTATCCATTTTATGATTTTAGGAAGTTTAAATCTGATGATAACAACACAGAGTTTACGAAAAAAAGCGATAGTTCTTGATGAAGAGGTAGATACTTGTCATCAATGTAATATGAAAGAGGTTTCAGAATATATTTTTGAAACTTTAAAAAAATCTTTAGAGGTTAAATAGATGAAAAAAATTGTTGTTGCTATGGTTTTACCATGGCTCGTTCAAGCACAAGATATTGGTGAACTTTTTACTAAATTGAAAGCTCATCCTCAAACTCAAGCTGATATTTTGTTAGTGAAAAAAAGTGAACTTACAAAAGATAAGGTAGATGCTTCTCTTTATCCAAAAATCAGTCTGTTTGCTAGTTTTAATCATTATACTGATGCAACAGGAATGGTTCCTGTTCCTCCAAGTAAACTTGCAGGGATGAAATCGCAACCTTTTAGTGATAATATCTCTAAGCTAGGGGCAAAAGTTTCAATGGCACTTTTTAAAAAATCTATCTATACATCGGCAAAAAAAGCTTCAGCTATGCAAAAAAGTGCAGAGTCAAAGAGAGAGATAGATATTTTAAAGAATGAAGCACTTATAGTTGGAGCAAATGCAAATTTTTTATATCTTGTTTCTTTAACAAAAGCATTAGATGGTCAAGAAAAGTCACTTCTTGAAACAAAAAAAACTCTACAAATAAAAGTAAATAATGGACGTAGTCCAGCATCAGCTCTTTATAAAATTGATGATTCTTTAAATGAGATAGCGATTGCTAAAAATAGTATAGCTTTAGAGGAGAGAAAAATAATTAGTAATATAGAGAGTGTAACAGGTGTAGAGTTACAAAAACCTATACCGATGAAAGAGGTTGTTAGTTTTACTCAAGGAGAGTTTAGCTCTTTAGATGGACTTAAATATAAGATTGAAGCAGATAAGATAGAACTTCAAATACAAAAAGAGCAACTCTATCCCTCTCTTTTTTTGAATGGAACATATTTTTATTCTCAAGCAAAAGCATATAATACCAATAAAAATATAGATGAAAGCTATGGAGATATTGGCATAGTGCTTAATATTCCTCTTTTTGAGATGCAACAGTATAGTGAAATCTCATTGGCAGATATTTCACTTCAATCTTCTAAAATTGAGTTAAAAAAGATGAAAGAGGAGTTACAATCTTCAGCAAAGATGTTGGAGAGTTCTTTAGCACTTCTAACAAATTCACTGAAACTTTATAAATATAGTATAGAAAATAAAAAGAAACTTTTAGCGATTGCTAAAGTTAATTTTAATAATGGAAGATTATCAACAGAGGAGTATCTTCGTTATGAAGATGCAGTAGTAGTTCAAGAGGCAAATCTCTATAAAACAGAAGCTACAAAATGGCAAACAGTAATGAATTTAGCTGTAATTTATGGAAATAATATTGAGGAGATGGTCAAATGATAAAAATATTGAAAACGATTTTAACTTTTATAGTGCTTATTGCAGTTGTGTTAGTGTTAATTGTAGGAGGAATGAAAGCTTTACAAAAGGCAAAAGAGAAGGATGCAAATACACCAAAAGCAAAAATTTATCCAATAGTAGTTACAACACTTTCTCCAAAATTGGCACAAGTGGAACTTACTCTTCCCTACTTAGCAGATGTAGCAAATGACAAAGATGTAAAACTCTCTTCGAGGATTTCAGCAAGAATAGTAGCGATTAAACCAAGTGGTTCAAGAGTGAAAAAGGGTGAAGTTGTTGTAAAACTAGATACAACTTCTATAAAAAGTGCCTTAATAAGTTTAAAAGAGCAACTCCAAGCAACAAGAGTCTCTTTTAGAAACTTGAAAGCAACACATAAAAGAACTTTAGAACTTTTAAAAATACAGGGTGCATCAGTAGAAGAATCTCAAAAAGAGATGGGAATGATGGCAAATTCACAAGCAAAATTAGCATCTTTAAAACAGCAAGAGATAGAGTTAAAAAATAATCTTTCCTATGCCACTATAACATCACCTGTAAATGGTGTTATCGCAAAAACTTTCTCAAATAGAGGAGCTCTAAGCGCACCTGGAAAACCACTTGTAGCGATTAGTTCTAAAAATGGTTTTTATCTTATGGTGAGAGTTCCAAGTAAGGTAACGATGAGAGGAGTAAAATTTCACTCTAAAGAGTTCAATGTAACACCTTTAGGAAGTACATTTCAAGGTCTTTCTGAATATAAAGTATATACAGGTAATACACAGTTTACAAGTGGAGATAGAGTTGAAGTAGATGTGATAGTTTTTAAAGCCAAAGCAACACTTTTACCATTTGATGCACTTTTAGATAGAGATGGTTTAACATATATTTTAGTAGTTAATGGAGATAAAGCAACACCTCAGAAAGTAAATATTATTCAAAGTGCAGAACAGGGAGTTGTTGTATCTGAAAACTTAGAAGATAAAGAGATTGTTATAGCAAAACCAGATATTTTACTCCGTTTGGCAAGTGGTTATGCACTTAAAGTAAAGGAGTAAAATATGTTTGAGTTTTTTTATAAAAGACCCTATTTTCTTTATTCGATTATATTAACATTTTTTATTATGGGAGTTATTGCACTTGTAACACTTCCTAAAAATCTTTTTCCAGATGCAAATCCTCCTCAAGTTGTTGTGATAACACAAGTACCAGGGGCAACAGCACAAGTAGTAGCATCGAGTGTTTCTAAACCGATAGAACAAGAGGTATCAAGACTTGGTCTTGTCACAGATGTTAGTAGTTTAAATGTAGCAAATTATTCTATTGTAAAGATAGATTTTGATTATGAAAAAGGGTTAAATGCAGCAGCAGTAGATGTAGCAAATGCCCTCTCCATAGCAAGAGCTAAACTTCCTAAAGATATAAACCCTGCTATCTATACAGCTGGAGATTTTACACTTCCTGTGGATGTTATAGCATTAAGTCCTAAAAATAGTAGTGTTAATTTAGCAGATATTAGAAAGATAGCAGAAAGTTTTATCAAGCCCTATCTTTTAAGTAATCCAAATATAGGAAATGTTGAGGTTTTTGGTGGTTATGAGAGTGCTATAAATATAGAAGTAAACCCTTTTGAAGCAAAACGATATGGTGTAAACTTTGAAACTATTACAAAAGCTATTAATGTGCTGAATCGTGATATGCCTATCGGTTTTATTAAGGGAGATAATGATTTTTATACTGTTACTTTTTATGGTGAAAGAGATAATGTTGAGAAGTTAAAACATCTACAAATTATGCCGAATGTAAGATTAAGTGATATAGCAGATGTTAAATGGTCATATAAAAAAAGAACAAGTGGCTATATAGGAAATGGGAAAGATGCCATTGCCCTTGCAGTACAAAGAGCGCCAGGTGGTAGTGTTTTAGATGTAAGTAAATCAACAAGAAAAGAGTTGGAGAAACTGAAAGTAGAATATCCAAATATCAATTTTGAGATAAGTGATACTCAAAAAGATTTGATAGAACAGGCAAATGATAATATGTTAGAGGCACTTCGTGATGCTATCATATATACACTTCTTGTTATTATGCTTTTTTTAGGAAACTTCCGTGCTATTGTAGCTGCTGGTCTTTCTATTCCGATGGTATTTTTTTCAACAATGGCTATCATTTGGCTTACGGGTGGAGAGTTAAATATCGTTATATATACAGCGATAATTTTAGCATTGGGGATGCTTACAGATGATGCAGTTGTTGTTCTTGAAAATATAGAAAGACATCTTAAAGAGGGGCATGAAAATTTAGAAGATGCTATAACAAACGGTACAAAAGAGGTTCTAACTCCTGTATTTGCAGGAACAATAGCGACTATTGCTATACTGTTTCCTTTAATGTTTGTTGGTGGATTTCCAGAAAAGATTTTTAAACCATTGATTGAAACACTTATTATTGCCTTAATTGTTAGTTGGTTTTTATCTATCACTTTTATTCCTCTTCTCTCTAAATGGCTCTATAAAAATGGGGTTGGAAAAACAAAGATAGAGGGTTATTTTGAGTGGTTTTTTCAAAATACCATTGGTAGATTAGTAACACCATATATAGGAATTATTCAGTTTTCAAATGGTAAATTTCGTATTTTACGAAGAGTGATGCTAACAGTTGGAGTTATTATAGTTTTAGCAGTTTCTATGAAAAATATTATGCCAACTATTGGAAAAGATGCTATGCCTCCTATGGATACAGGAATTATAAAAGCACAAATAGCATTTAGTACAAATGAAACAGTGGAGAGTGCAGAAAAAAAACTTCAACCTTTGTTAGTATGGTTAAAGGAACAATCTTGGTTTAAGATGAGTTCTGTGGCATTTGGTTCAGAACCAGGGGTTTTAAGTCTTGGAAGTGGTAATTTACCTGCTGAAGCGACTATTACTATCAATGCTATTAATCGTTTTGAGAGAAAATTAAGTGTTTGGGAGATAGAAGATTTAATCCGTGATAAAGTTTCTCATCTTGAAGGGATTAAACGAAATGATGTTTTTGATTTTGGTGCAACAGCGTTATCGAGTATCAAAGCAACAGTTGATGTTCGTTTAAGTTCTCCTGTTGTCGAGGGTTTAGCAGAGGATGCTAAAAAAGTAGCACAAACTATAAAAGATGTCCATGGACTTACATCTATCTCCAGAAGTTGGGATAAAGATTTTATGGAGATAGAACTTAATATTGATGAAAACAAGGCATTAAGTTATGGTGTTACTCCCTATCAGATTGCGATGCAACTTCCTATAAAAGGGCAAGTTATAGGTTTAGCTTCAAATTTAGAATCTATGAATACACAGTTTATAAGACTCTATTTAAAAGGAAAATTTTCTCAAAATTTAGAAACATTGAAACTTTTACCAATAGTAACACCAAAAGGAGAGATACCTTTATATACTATTGCTACTTTGAAGCGACATTTAACATTTGCTAAAATTGAACGTGATAAACTATTATATAGTATAGATGTTAATGGTTACCGTACAAAACGACCAGTAACACACTTAACAGATGAAACACAAAAGCTGTTAGATACTCTTCAATTAGATGGAGTAAAGATAACTCAATCAGGAGATATTGCACAGATAGATGATAGTTTTAGAAGAATGCTTAAAGCGATAGGATTAGGTGTTATTATCCTGATTATGGCACTTATTGCTATATATCGTTCAGTGAGGATGGCATTTATTATGATTTTAGTTTTACCATTATCTCTGATTGGGGCAGCATGGGGAATGCTTCTGTTTGGAAAACCTAGTTGTATGCCAAGTTTACTAGGGATACTTCTTCTTTTTGGGATTATCATCAAAAATGCAGTTTTATTAATTGATTTTTATCAAGGGTATAGAGAAAAAGGCAAATCTCCATTTGAGAGTTCACAAGAGTCTGTAAGAGTACGTTTTCGTCCTGTTATGATGACAGCTTTTGGAACAATAGCTGGAATGATACCAATAGCACTTGAACAAGCAGTAGGGCTAGAAAGATTGAGTCCTCTTGCTGATGTTGCTATTGGTGGATTATTTATCGGAACATTTTTAACATTAGTTTATATCCCTATGTATGCTTATGTATTTGATAGAGATAGTTGAGGGGTTTTAGGGAGAAGGGATTAAACTCCCTTCTCTTTTTTCAAATCTATTTTTTACTAAAAATAAGAACTTTCCCATATTTAGCACCCCAACCAATAAACAAAATTAGCCAAGCTGTTACAGATATATCAAATATAAAGTTCATATCCCAATTAAAAGCGATAGAGAAACTAAGAAGTGAACGTACTAAGACTACAAACTGTACAAATATAAAAAGGGCGATAGTAAGTTTGTCTGCATAGGGAGGTTGCCCTGAATGTCCTAATGTTACACGTGTTCCAAATCCTATAAGTACCGTTGTTAAAAAACCGATAGCTAAAAGATGAAGGTTAAAAAAGTAGAGAGATGTTTCAAAAAACAGTTCAGCCCCTAAACTTATAGCAGAGAGAAAAAATGATAATGGTAACCAAAATAGAGCAAGATGTAAAACCCATAAAATGGCAGGTGAATTAAAAACATCTAATTTCCATCGTAAAAACTCTCGTGAAAGATAGAGTCCCAATACAACATCTAAAGTTATCTCTTCAACTTTAAATCCCACGGTAGCCAAGGCCATTTTGATAACTAACATTATAAAAACAACTTTCACAAAACGGTTGTCTTTTTGAGCAAATGAGTGAGAGAAAAATGGTATCATACGTTGTGCTACACTAAATCCTAAAAGTATAAGATAGAGATAAAATGAGAAGTTTATTGCCATAGAAGTATAGTCTATGTAAAAATTTATATACTTGTTAATCTCTACCCATATAAAGAGAGAATGTCCTATAATTCCAAAATACTCAGCAACAACTATCCAGTATGGGTCATCTTTGAGAAGAGCTTTTCCATTTTTATGAATAGAAGCTAGTTTTATAACAACTCCTAGATGTGCTATAAATGAGATAATCATACCAGCTATAAGCAGATAATGATTTAAAAATGCACCTACAAGATAGAGTAAAGAGCCTATTACAGATAGGTAAAAAATAGTTGTATAATATTTCCTACTAATTATATCACTTTGACAAAATCTAGGAAATGTAGTAAATAAAAATCCTGTAAACATATTTGTAAAAATAAGAAATATAAGTGAATATGAGTGAAAATTTAAAGAGTCGGTTGTAAGTGAAACTATACCCTTATAATTTAAAGCAAAGATGAACATCATAACGATGGCATTGACAACCCCTAAAAGAAAAAAGGGTTGATGAGGTTG
>Ga0256827_10000366_pt1 | contig 27608 bp, 27 predicted proteins | sample CV84metaG_FD_185977 | JGI IMG/M metagenome (GOLD analysis project Ga0256827, IMG submission 185977) | Hydrothermal vent microbial communities from East Pacific Rise, Pacific Ocean - CV84 | ecosystem: Environmental > Aquatic > Marine > Hydrothermal vents | place: Pacific Ocean: East Pacific Rise...
ATATATCATTTTGCCGGTTCTTCTCATCATTTCTCTATCACAACAAATATTTCTGATTTCAGAAAAATTGAAAATCCTCAAGTTGACTAAAATAATACCTTAAATCTGTAAGTCCTTATTTTATTTTCCATTTAAATGGCTCTATTGTTAATCTTTAAATTAAAAATTAAAAATTAAGAATTAAGAATTAAAAATTAAGAATTAAAAATTCTATTATTAATCTTTAATCTCATTTGTCATTTATCATTCGTCATTCTTCTCTATCAAAACTTATATGCTCTTATATTTCTTATATGGTTTAGTTTAAATGGCTCTATTGTTAAATGGTTAATCTTTAAATTAAGAATTAAAAATTAAGAATTCACATTCTCTGTAACCACTAAAAAAACTATGATTTAGGCAAAATATCTCAAGTTTCACATTTTTTTACAAAAAATATTGTGTTAAATCATAACTTTTTTACACTTATCAATAATATGTTTATAAATATAATTGTATAATTTCATCAACTAATAAAATAAAGGTATTTTTGTCTTATATTATTTAATTAGAATTAATATGACAAAAGAAAGATTAGCAATAGCCTGCGACCATGCAGGCACTGTAACTAAAGATAAGTTAGTTAAATGGTTACAAGAAATAGGACACGAAGTAAAAGACTTTGGAACTTACACAGAAGAAAGTTGCGATTATCCAGATTTTGCACACCCAATGGCCGAAGCCGTAGAAAGTAAAGAATACGATTTAGGAATATCCTTGTGCGGTAGTGGAAATGGGATAAATATGGTAGCTAACAAGCATCAAGGAATACGCTCGGCACTTTGTTGGATACCAGAATTAGCCGCTCTTGCAAAGCAACATAACAATGCTAATGTTTGTGCAATTCCTGCACGTTTTGTTAGCTTTACAGAAGCACAAGAAATAGTTAAAACCTTTTTGTCTTCTGAGTTTGAGGCTGGTCGTCATCAACGTAGAATAGATAAAATACCACTTAAATAAAAAACAAATTGAGTAAAGCTGAAAAAATATTTGTTAAAGAATCTTACAGTAAATCGTTTGATTTAGCTCATAGAAAAACCATAAGGTTTAATATGGGTAAATATGATGTGTCTTTTAAAAAAGGCTTATCTCAATTTTCTGATTTACAAAAAGCAAAAGATATTGCTTCTGCAAAAAAACAAGATGTTGTTGATAACTTAAAAACTTACCTGTTAGAATTTGAAAATAACTGTATAAAAAATGGTGGAGAAGTTATTTGGGCAGAAACAGGCGAAGATGCAGTAAACACTGTTTTAGAAATTTTTAAACAAAACAATGTAAAAACTGTTGTTAAAAGCAAATCTATGACAACAGAAGAAATTGAATTAAACCAAGCCTTAGAAAATAGTGATATAGAGGTTGTTGAAACAGATTTAGGCGAATATATAGTTCAAGTTGCAGGAGAAAAACCATATCATATTGTTACACCTGCCATGCACAAATCTAAAGAAGATGTAGCCGAACTTTTTAACGAAAAATTTGGAACACCAATAAATAGCACACCAGAAGAATTAACACTTTTTGTTAGAGAAAAACTACGCAAAAAATTTATAACTGCCGATGCCGGAATTTCTGGTGGAAATTTTTTGATAGCAGACACAGGAGCTGTTGCACTTACCGAAAATGAAGGAAATGGATTAATGTCGGTTTCTATGCCAAAAATACATATTGCTATTGTTGGAATGGAAAAAATTATCCCTTCAATTAGAGATTTACATAACTTTTGGTCGATATTATCGGCACATGGAACAGGTCAGAAAATATCGGCATATAGCTCAATTTTTTCTGGTGCCAAATTTTCAAACGAAAAAGATGGACCAGAAAAAATGTATGTTATCTTATTAGATAATGGGAGAACAGATTTATATCAAAAAAAAGAAATAAATACAGCTCTAAAATGTATTAGATGTGGTGCTTGTTTAAACCACTGCCCTATATATAAAAATATTGGTGGCTACACCTATGATGCAGTTTATACAGGCCCAATAGGTTCTGTAATAAGCCCTCATTACAATGGATTTAAAGAATATAAACATTTAAGTTATGCCTGTACTGTTTGCGGAAAATGCACTGAAATATGCCCTGTAGAAATAGATTTACATAACCTATTACTTTTAAACAGAAAAGAAGCTGTTGAAAAAGGATACGATAAAACAGCATGGAAAATAGGAATGAAAGGCTTTGAAAAAGGGCTTTCTAATAGAAACATGATGGATATAGTAAATGGAGATTTAAAAAATACAGGATTTAATATTGCAGGAAAAAAAATGTGGGGAGAAGAAAGAAAATTTCCCGGATTTGCAAAAAAATCATTCAGTAAACAATGGAAAAATAAAGAATCAGATAAAAACTAGAATATGTTATCAAATACATGTAAATACGGATTACGAGCAACAATATATATTGCCCTTAAATCTGAAAATAACGAAAGAATTGGACTAAAAAAAATATCGGAAGAATTAAATATTCCATCACCTTTTCTTGGAAAAATTTTGCAAAACTTAGCTAAACATAAGATTTTGTTATCTTCTAAAGGACCTCATGGTGGCTTTTCGCTTGCAACTTCTGCCAAAGATATTTCAATAATGGATATTTTTGAAATTATTGATGGTAAAGACTATTTTGAAAAATGTTTAATTGGTGTGCAGTCGTGTACAAACGACCCTGTAAATACACCTTGCCCTTTACATGCAAAATACTCTAGTATTAGAGATGAAATTGCTAGTTTATTTACAAACACATCAATTTACGATTTAGTTGACGATATGAGTAAAGCAAACGGTTTGATTAATATCTAAAAATAGTTTTGCATTATAATTTATAATATATAACTATCTAAAGCGTTATAAATACAGAGTTTTATTTATTATTTTTGTGTATTGTAAGAAAATAATTAGTAGAAGCCCCCTAATATGAAAAGAAGATTTAAAATAATATTAATAAGTATTTTATCTTTATTTACTTTAGTTATTGGTACTGGAGTTGTAATTGGTGTTTTCTACGAAAAAGAAGTTGCCGGTATTATTATAACAGAGCTTAACAAAAATATTGCAACAGAAATTGAAGTACAAGAAATAAAATTTTCAGTTTTAAAAAAATTCCCCGATGCATCAATAGAATTTAAAAATGTAGTTAGTCTATCTACCAAAGATTTTAAAGGGATTTCTTCTTATGAAGATACGCTTTTTACCGCAAATAGTGTAATCTTACAATTTAATATTATTGATATTTTAAAAGAGGTTTACACAATAAAAGCAATACATATTGACAATGCCGATGTTAGAATAATAATAAATTCTGACGGAAGCGATAACTTTAGATTTTGGCATTCTGATACAAATACAACAGCTAATTTTAGCTTAAAACTAAAATCGGTTAAACTAACAAAAACTAAACTTGCATATATAAACAGAATAAAAAATATCGATTTACTAACATCAACAAAAGAATTTATGTTAGAAGGCGATTTTACTTCTGTGTCTTACGTTTTAACATCAAAAGGAGTTTTTAATTTTAACAAACTTAAAGTTGATGAAATAAATTATGCTACAAGAGATAACATTAGTTTAAATGCCGATATAAAAGTTGATGGTAAGGATTTGGTTATTAAAAACGGAAGATTAAAAGCCGAAGATTTAAATTTTGAAATAAACGGAAAAGCAAATATAGAAGAAAAACTGCAACTAAACTTAAATATTACAGGAAAAGATATAGATGTAAAATCTTTATTGTCAGCTGTTCCCGAAGTTTATCGAAAAAATATAGATAAATTTCATTCCGAAGGTGTTTTTTATATTGATGGAAATATTTCGGGAGAATTAAGCAATCATAAATCGCCACACTTACAAGCTAAGTTCGGAGTTACAAATGGCTCTATAAATAACACAGAAGCAAATTTAACGCTTAAAGATATTTATTTAAAAGCTATGTGGACAAATGGAGATTTAAACACATCTAAAACATCAGAGTTACTTATAGATAGTTTAAATGCACACCTCAACAATAGTACTATTGCAGGTAGCTATTCAATGAAAAATTTTATACACCCCAGTGTGAAATTAGATTTAGAATTAAATGCAGATTTAAACGAAGTTTTTACTTTTTTAAGTATTGATACAATAGAAAATTCTGAGGGAAAAATTAAATCTAATATCTCTTTTTCGGGTAGTTTTAATAAACTCAACAAAATTACAAATAACGAAATATCTATTGCTAACAAAAGCGGATATGTGCTTATAAACAACGCACTTATAAAATTTAAAAATGCAGAAAATTCTATCGAAAATATAAATGGCGGTTTTAAATTTAATAATAAAAATATAGAAATAGATAGCTTGTCGTTTGTTCAAGGTAAGAACGATGTTGAAATTAAAGGTTTTCTTTACAATTTATTCGATTATTTTTTAGTCGATAATAAAGATTTAAGAATATCAGGAACTTTAACATCAAACAATTTTGATGTAGATGAATTTTTAGAAATGAACCATTCTAGCAATTCAAATTCTAAAGAATTAGACTTAAACATGAAAGATTATATAAACTATCGTTTAAAATTTTATGTTAAACACATTAAATTTAGAAAATTTGAAGGAACCGAACTAAAGGGAAATTATAAATATTACAATAAAACTTTAAGTATCTCAGATTTTAGCATAAACACAATGAGCGGTAAAATATTTGGAGATATTGCACTAAAAGAAATTGATAGCACCTTGTTTGCAATGAATGCTAAAACCTCATTATCGAAGGTTGATATAGAAAAATTATTTTACAGTTTCGATAATTTTGGACAAGATTTTCTTGTAAAAGAAAATTTAAAAGGTATTATTACCACTAGTAGTCAGGTGTCTATGTCTATGCGACAGGATTTAAAAATAGACATAAAATCAATAATTGTAGATGCAGATATAAGTATAATTAATGGCGAACTTATTGAATTTAAACCACTTTATTCTCTTTCTAAATTTATAGAACTTAACGAACTAAAAAACATTAAGTTTTCTACACTTCATAATAATATTTATATAAAAGATGAAAAAATATTTATTCCAAACATGAAAGTAAACTCAAATGCTTTTAATATTGATTTAGAAGGAGAACACGCTTTTGCAGGTAATTTTAAGTACAGTATTAGAGTTTTATTATCTGATTTACTAAGCAATAAAGCACGCAAAGCAAAAAGAGAAAATACAGAGTTTGGTGTTATACAAGATGATAATACAGAAAAAATGAATCTATTTTTAATTGTGAAAGGCGATGCTAATGGAAATGTTGATGTAGCTTACGATAAAAGCAAAGTAAAACAGCATATATCAAAAAAATATAAAGAAGAAAAACAAAATATAAAACAAATCTTAAACGAAGAATTTGGTTTGTTTAAGAAAGATACAACAATAATAAAAAAGAAAAAAGCTAAACAGCAAGAATCTAAACCAAAGCAAAAAAAGAAAAAAGTACAGATTCAATGGGACGATGATTAATTAGATTTGGTCTATAAAGTCCGATTTCTGCGATGTTGCTTAAAAATTTAAATCGCAAAATATTTTTTGTATTCTGCGGTTTAATTTTTTTATACGCCCCCGAAATAAATCGGGGCAGGTATTGAACTCGACTTTTCTGAATCAGAACTTATTTACCCGGAAAAGAAGGTTTTCTTTTTTCTAAGAAAGCAGCAGTACCTTCTTTAAAATCTTCTGTGCCAAAACATTGCCCAAATTCTTTTGCTTCAGTTTTAAAACCATCAACACCTTCGGTAAAAAATGCATTTACACAACGCATTGTTGCTGCAACGGCTGTAGGTGCCATAAAATTAATCTTATTCATTAACTCCTCAGCTTTAGGCATTAAATCTTCGGGTGTTGTAACATGATTTACCAAACCTAAAATAAGTGCTGCATCAGCTTTAATCATATCTCCTGTAATTAGCATTTCCATTGCTTTACCTTTGCCAATTAATTGTGTTAGACGTTGAGTTCCTGCATATCCGGGTGTTACTCCTAAACCAACCTCTGGCTGACCAAAACGTGCATTGTTTGATGCAATTCGTAAATGACACGACATTGCAAGCTCTAATCCACCACCAAGAGCAAATCCGTTAATAGCTGCTATTACAGGTTTTGGAGAATCTTCTATAATTTTAAAAATTCTTTGTCCGTTTGTGCTTAATTCTTCGCCTTGTGCAGGACTAAAATCTGCAAACTCTTTAATATCGGCACCTGCAATAAAAGATTTTTCGCCAGAACCGGTAATAATTACTCCTTTTATATCAAAGTTATTATACACTTCTTGCATTGCAGATTCTAAATCTTCGAATGTTTTCTTGTTTAATGCATTTAAAAACTGAGGTCTGTTAATTGTTATTTTAGCAATTTTGCCTTCAATTTCGAATAAAATATTTTCAAATTTCATACTATCTTTTTTTGTGATTAATTTTTTTACAAATTAATTATTTATTGCAAATTTACAAATTATTTTTTTGATTTTTAACTAATAAATAATCTGCTATACTCAATTCTTTTAGCTTTTCGGGGGTTTATGTGGATTTAGTTTTTCTTTTTTAGAGTAGAAACCCCTAAAAGCTATGTGGATTTAAGCATATACCTTAAATCCGCAAGTCAGGGTTTCACTCTGTTAGTTTATAAGCTGTTAAATATTAATCAGTTTCACTTTAATTTAAATAGTGAAGCCCTGACTATTAATATTTTAAAACTAAACCTGTGGATATAAGGTATATATTAAAATATTATTTATTATCTTTGTAATTGGTATGTAATTATCAAGAAGTCTCTTAACTTATTATATTTTTATTATGAAAAATTTATCTCTATTTTTAATATTATCATTTTGTGTATTTAGTTTAACTGCACAAATTCAAATAACAGAAGACGATATGCCTTACGTAGATACATTTTGCGTAAGTATTACAACAATTCCAGAATTCGACGCAAGTTTAACAGGCGAAAACTACGAATGGGATTATTCTTTCTTAGAATATCAATCTCAACGTATGGATACTTTTACTAGTGTTAGTTCTACTCCGTATATTTATCAGTTAGCATACAATAATTTTCTCGACCCAACACATAAAGCAAATATTGCTCAACATACAGGAGGCGAAACGAGCATTCAAAATATTAGTATTACAGAAAATTACGATTATTTTAAAAACTCAACATCTTATCTTAAAGTGGGGTCGGGTAGTACAATAAACTCTGTGCCAACGGTAATGAAATACGAAGACCCCGAAATACTGTATCCTGAATTTCCTTTAGCCTACCAAAGTTCTTCTTCAAGTTTTTCTCAAGCAGGTACAGACATTCCAACTATTGGGTATTATGGGCAAACAATTAAACATCAAAGCATTGTAGATGGATATGGGCAACTTACTAGTCCATTCGGGCAATTTGATGTTGTTAGAGTAAAATCTGTTATAAATATTAGAGATACAATATATTATGAAAGTTATTCTTTTGGGTTTGGTTTCGATAGACCAGAAGTTGTAGAATATATTTGGATTGGTAAAAATCAAGGAATTCCACTAATGAAAATTATACCTTCTACGACATCAAACAGCGTTGAGTATAAAGATTCTGTTAGAAATGCAACAATAGTTAAAAATTTAATAAACAACAAAAACAGTATTGTTGTGTACCCAACAATATCTGATGGTAATTTTTCTATAAATATTAACCTAATTAAACAAAATAATGTTTTTATAAATATAACAGATTTAAGTGGAAAAGTAACAAATTTATACAATCAACGATTATTAAAAGGAAAAAATACTTTATCGTTTAGTTTAAATAAAAACGAATTTCCAGCAAATATTTATCTTGTCAATATTATTATTGAAAACGAAATTATTGTAAAAAAAATAATTCTAAAATAATTGGGTTAATTCTAATCAATACTCAATGCATTTAGCTTTTTTGTAATTTATGCAAGCTTATGCCAATGTGTTATTTTTGTTTATTGTAAGAAAATAATTAATATAAGTCCCTTATAAAAATGAAAAATTATTATTTTTGTAGAATAATATATAATATATGGATTCAAAATTTTCGCAACAAATACACGATATACTAACTTATAGCCAAGAAGAAGCCATAAGGTTGGGTAACGATACAATTTCTGTAGATCATTTATTTTTAGGCATTTTAAGAGATGGCGAGGGCGAAGCTGTTGAGCTTATGGAGAAATTGAATATTGATTTAATTAGTATGAAAAAAGAAATTGAAAGAAAACTAATGAAGCCTGACATCACAAATATTTCCAATACAAACAAGATTCCTTTAGAAAAAAAAGCTGAAAGAGTTCTTAAAATGGTTGTATTAGAGGCAAAAGACTTAAAAGACAACGAGATTTTAAGCAAACATTTATTATTAGCTATTTCAAAAGATATAAGCTCTATTGCAACCCAAATGTTAGAAAGTAGTGGTATAAATTATGATTTAATGAAACTACAATTAACAGGTAATTCTCCACAAGCACAAGGCGATGTACCGTTTGAAGGAGCAGGCATGAGCGGAGAAGAAAAAACATCAAGCACTAAAGTATCAAAATCTAATTCCGACACACCTGTATTAGACAATTTTGGAATAGACCTAACCAAATCTGCCGAAAATAATGCCTTAGACCCTATTGTTGGCAGAGAAACAGAAATAGAACGAATATCGCAAATACTAAGCCGAAGAAAAAAGAATAATCCTATCTTAATTGGCGAGCCGGGTGTAGGTAAATCGGCAATTGTAGAAGGCTTAGCACTTAGAATTACAAATAAAAAAGTTTCCAGAATATTATTCAACAAAAGAGTAATATCTTTAGATTTAGCCTCAATTGTAGCAGGAACAAAATATAGAGGACAGTTTGAAGAAAGAATGAAAGCAATATTAAACGAACTGCAAAAAAACGATGATATCATTCTTTTTATTGATGAAATTCACACCATAGTTGGTGCTGGTGGAGCAACAGGCTCGCTTGATGCTGCCAACATGCTAAAACCTGCACTTGCCCGTGGCGAAATTCAATGTATAGGAGCAACAACACTCGACGAATATCGTCAACACATTGAAAAAGATGGAGCTTTAGAAAGACGCTTTCAAAAAGTAATGGTAGAACCAACTAGTTTTGATGAAACCATAGAAATACTTAACAATATAAAAGACAGATACGAAGATCATCACACAGTAACATATACCGACGAAGCAATTAAAGCCTGTGTCTCTTTAACAGACAGATATATTAGCGATAGACTTTTGCCAGACAAAGCAATTGACGCTTTAGACGAGAGTGGCTCAAGAGTTCATATCACAAATATTGAAGTACCCAAAACTATAATTAAACTCGAAAAAGAGCTTGAAGAAATAAAAGCAAAAAAAATAGAAGCAGTAAAAAATCAGAAATTTGAAGAAGCTGCTCAAATGCGAGATCAAGAAAAACAAACTAATGTAGAAATTGAACACGCCAAGCAAAAATGGGAAGAAGAACTTACACTTAATCGTGAAATTGTTGATGAAGAGGAAGTTGCCGAAGTTGTTGCTATGATGACAGGTGTACCCGTAAAGCGTATTGCACAAAAAGAAAGTACTCGATTATTAAAAATGGCTGATGATATAAAAGCAAAAATTATTGGTCAAGACAAAGCTGTTGAGCAAATTGTGAAAGCAATACACCGAAACAGAGCAGGACTAAAAGACCCTAATAAACCAATAGGAACATTTGTTTTTCTTGGACCAACAGGTGTTGGTAAAACACAGTTAGCAAAAGAATTATCTGAATATTTATTCGATTCGGCAGATAGTTTAGTTAGAATAGATATGAGCGAATATATGGAAAAATTTGCCGTATCAAGATTAGTAGGAGCACCTCCAGGATATATAGGCTACGAAGAAGGCGGACAATTATCAGAAAAAGTTCGTAGAAAACCTTACTCAGTAGTGCTACTAGACGAAATGGAAAAAGCACACCCCGATGTATTTCATATTTTATTACAAGTTTTAGACGAAGGAAGATTAACCGATAGCTTAGGTCGTAAAATTGACTTTAGAAATACAGTAATTATAATGACATCTAATATTGGTTCAAGAGATTTAATCAACTATGGTCAAGGTGTTGGTTTCGATAGTAGTTCTAAAAAAGCAACAATGAATACTACAAAAAAAAGTATTATTGATAAAGCTTTAAGAAAAACTTTTGCCCCAGAATTTCTTAACAGAGTTGACGATATAATAATGTTTGAACATCTTGATAAAGACGCTATATACAAAATAATTGATATAGAATTAAAAGGACTTTATTCAAGAATTGAAGAACTTGGTTATAAAATTAAATTATCTACTGCCGCAAAAGATTTTATTACCGACAAAGGATACGACCCTAAATATGGTGCTAGACCTTTGAAAAGAGCTATTCAAAAATATTTAGAAAATAAAATGGCAGAAACAATTATTAAAGCAGAAATTTCTGAAGGCGATACAATTAATATAGGATATAGTAAAAAATCTGATGAAATTACTGTGAAAATATCTAAAGCCAATTAAAATATAATGAACTCCTATGCAAAATATTCTACAATTGCAATACAAATGATGGCAATAATTGCAGGAGGAACTTATGCCGGAATTAAATTAGATGAATATGCTGGTAATGATAATTTATTTACTGTAATATTATCCTTATCATCAGTGATAATTGCAATGTATTTGGCAATTAAAGATGTAATAAAATTCACAAATAAAAACAATAATTAAATTAATATGACAATAAAACAATTCTATATAAGTATTATTACATTTTTATCATTAGAATACATTTTTATATTTTTTATTTTACCAAATATTTATACCATACAATCTGAAAAAGAAATATTTATAATACCATTATTTGTTATTTTTATAGTAACACTTCAATATTATCTACTTCAAGTTAAAATAAAGAAAAACAAAGAAAATTTTATAGTCCCTTTTATTGCTATTTTTGGAGGCAAATTTTTATTTCTACTTTTTGCCTCTTTAATCTACATCTTGTATTTTTCTAAAAATAACACAGAATTTGTATTCTTCTTTTTTGTAAATTATTTCATCTCTATAATATTATCAATGAGTAGTTTAGCTCATGTGCTGAAAAACAAATAATAAATTTTATTAACATTATGCCATTTATCCTATGTTCGGTAAAAAAAAATCCTTAATTTTGTGCTTCCAAATTAGTTGATAAATAGAGTAAATTAATTGATACAAAGATGATTATAAGGTTTGCAACATTTTTAGTTATTATTTTATATACAAATATACTTTTTGCACAAAAGCATATTGAAACTCATAATAATGAAATCAAGCATGAAGTTGAAGAAAGCAACGCTCATCACGAAAGTAAAAAAGAAAAAATAGACCCAATAGAAGCCGTAATGGAACACATTGCCGACTCCTATGATTGGCACATAATTGATTATAATAACAAACCTATTAGTTTGCCATTGCCTATTATTATTTACAGTCAACATTCTGGATTTCACACATTTCTTTCATCTCGTTTTGAACATGGACATGCAGAATATAAAGGATTTAAAATTGCAAGCGAAGAAGAACATAAAGGAAAAATTGTAGAATTAATACAAAATGCAGATGGAAGCCAAAGCGAAGTTATTCCTTTTGACTTTTCAATAACAAAAAATGTAAGCTCAATGTTTATGTCAGCATTTTTATTATTATTAATATTTTTAACAGCAGCAAGAGCATATAAAAAACGAGGAAACGGAACACCAAAAGGATTTCAAGCATTTATTGAACCACTTATAGTTTTTGTAAAAGACGAAATAGCAATACCAAATATAGGAGAAAAAAAATACAAGAAATTTTTACCGTATTTACTAACCGTATTTTTCTTTATTTGGATAAATAATATGATAGGTTTAATACCTATTTTCCCTGGTAGTGCTAATCTCACGGGGAATATTGCAGTAACATTTGTTCTAGCAATATTTACAATGTTATTTGTTAACCTAAACGGAAACAAAAATTATTGGAGACATATTTTTGCTATGCCAGGAGTACCAGTAGTTTTATTACCAATTTTAACGGTAGTAGAAATAATAGGCGTTATAGCAAAACCATTTGCATTAATGATTCGTCTTTTTGCAAATATGTTAGCAGGGCATATAATTGTGCTTAGCTTAATATCATTAATATTTATATTTGGAACAGTATGGGTATCACCGATATCAGTAGTATTTGTTCTGTTTATGGATATATTAGAATTATTTGTTGCTGCCTTGCAAGCTTATGTATTTACAATCTTATCGGCACTATTTATAGGTTTAGCAGTACAGGAACATCATTAAAAAGAATTATTAATTATTAAATTTTATAAATATGAATGAAGTAATGTCATTAGTACCTTTAGCAGGTATGGGAGCAGGATTAGCAGCAATTGGAGCTGGTATAGGTATTGGTAGAATTGGTGGTTCAGCTTTAGAAGCTATCGCACGTCAACCAGAAGCTTATAGCAAAATCCAAACTACTATGCTTATTGCAGCTGCACTTGTAGAAGGTGTTGCATTATTCGCTGTTGTAGTAGCTATGATTAGCAAATAATGAATTAAAAGCTTAACAGTTTTTTATGCGGTTGGCATAAAAAACTGTTATTTTTGAATTTAAAAAGAATAAATTAATAATAAAATCTAAGTAAAATGGATTTAGTAACACCCGGATTTGGATTAGTATTTTGGACAACAATAACATTTATATTTTTATTGTTGATACTAAAAAAATATGCATGGAAACCTATTGTAGATGCAGTTGATTCTAGAAACGAAAAAATAGAAGAATCGTTAAAAGCAGCCGACAAAGCCAGAGAAGAAATGGCTGAATTACATGCCGAAAACAAAAAAATACTCGAAGAAGCTAAAGAAGAAAAAAAGAATATTCTTGCCGAAGCATATCACACTAACCACGAGATAATTGCTAAAGCAAAAGTTGAAGCTCAGGTAGAAGCCGACAGAATATTAGAACACGCCAGAGCTACAATAGAAAGTGAAAAAAATATAGCTCTATCAGAAATTAAACATTTAATGGCTGATTTATCGGTTGATATTGCCAAAAAAGTTCTTCAAAAAGAACTTAGCGATGAAGCTAAACAAAGAGATTACATAGATAATATTCTTAAAGACATTAAATTAAATTAATATTTAATTTTATATTATGAATCACAGTCAAGTTGCAGTAAGATACGCAAAATCAATTTTTCTTTTAGCAGAAGAAAAAAATATTATTGATGAAATTAGAACCGACATTCAATTAATAGAAAGTTCATTTTCTGTATTTTCAGAATTAAAAGAAGCTATATATAATCCTGTGATTAATTCTTCGGTTAAAATTGATATTCTAACAAAATTATTTAAAAATAAAATAAATGAGTATTCTTTCAATTTTTTAATTCTAATACTAAAAAACAAAAGAGAAGAAAGTTTTATTGATATTTTTAGAAATTTTGATGATATTTATAGAAAATCGAAAAATATTCAAAAATCTACAATTACCTCTGTTAGCAAACTCGACACAGAAATTGTAAACGAAATAGTAAAAGCTTTAGAAAAAAGTTTTAATACAAATATCGAAGTTAAAGAAAAAACAAATCCTGATTTAATAGGAGGCGTCATTATACAAATTGAAGATAAAGAATACGATTTTAGTATTCTTGGCAAATTGCATAAAATCGACCTTGAAATGAGGAATGTAAGTATAAATATATAAAATAAATTAGATAAAATGGCTCAAATTAAACCTGCTGAAGTATCAGAGATATTAAAACAGCAATTAGAGGGTATTAATACTGAAACAAAATTGCAAGAAGTAGGAACTGTATTGCAAGTTGGTGATGGTATTGCTCGTATTTACGGTTTGACGCAAGTTCAAGCTAATGAGATGATTGAATTTGATAACGGAGTTAAAGGAATTGTTCTAAACCTTGAAGAAGACAATGTTGGAGCAGTACTTTTAGGAAATACCGAAGGCATCAAAGAAGGCGATGAGGTGAAACGATTAAACAGAATTGCTTCGATAAATGCCGGAGAAGGCGTACTTGGTCGTGTTATCAACACAATTGGAGAACCTATTGATGGCAAAGGAGCTATCGAAGGAGAATTATTTGAAATGCCATTAGAAAGAAAAGCTCCAGGAGTAATTTATCGTCAACCTGTAGATGAGCCTCTTCAAACAGGCTTGAAAGCTGTTGATGCAATGATACCAATTGGTAGAGGACAACGTGAATTAATTATTGGCGACCGTCAAACAGGAAAAACTGCAATTGCAATTGATACAATTCTTAACCAAAAAGAATTTTACGAAAAAGGCGAACCAGTATATTGTATTTATGTTGCTATCGGACAAAAAGGTTCTACAGTAGCAAATATAGCAAAAATTATTGATGACCACGGAGCTTCTGCATATACAACAATTGTTGCTGCAAACGCTTCTGACCCTGCTGCACTGCAATTTTATGCTCCAATGGCAGGTGCTGCAATTGGCGAATATTTTAGAGATACAGGTCGTCCGGCATTAATTATATATGATGATTTATCGAAACAAGCGGTTTCTTATCGTGAGGTTTCTCTTTTACTTCGTCGTCCACCAGGACGTGAAGCATATCCAGGAGATGTATTTTATCTTCACTCTCGTTTATTAGAACGTGCTGCAAAAATCATTAATAATGATAAAATTGCTGCCGAAATGAATGATATACCAGCATCATTACAAGGTAAAATAAAAGGTGGAGGTTCTTTAACTGCACTACCAATTATCGAAACACAAGCGGGTGATGTGTCTGCTTATATTCCTACAAACGTAATTTCTATTACTGATGGGCAAATATTCTTAGAATCAGATTTATTTAACTCTGGTATTCGTCCTGCAATTAACGTAGGTATTTCGGTATCGCGTGTAGGTGGTAATGCTCAGATTAAATCTATGAAAAAAGTAGCAGGAACATTAAAACTAGACCAAGCACAATATCGCGAATTAGAGGCATTCTCTAAATTTGGTTCAGACCTTGATGCAGCTACAAAAGCTGTACTTGATAAAGGTTCTAAAAACGTAGAGCTACTTAAACAAGGACAGTATTCTCCTGTTAGAGTAGAGAAACAAGTAGCAGCACTTTATTGTGGAGTAAAAGGTTTGTTATCAGATGTTCCTGTTAATAAAATAGGCGAATTTGAAACTGCTTTTGTTAATGAATTAGAAAGAAAAAACAAAGAAATATTAGACCAATTAGCACAAGGAAAATATACTGATGAAGTAACAAAAGTATTAGATAGTGTTGCTAAAACTGTTGCAGAAGATTTTAAAGCATAGTATAAAAAAAATATTAAATGGCTAATTTAAAAGAAATACGTACGAGAATTTCATCTGTTTCTTCAACAATGCAGATTACAAGTGCCATGAAAATGGTTTCTGCGGCTAAGTTAAGAAAAGCACAAGATTCTATTACAAATTTTAAACCTTATGCAGAAAAACTACAATCTGTATTATCAGATTTAAGTGGAAACCAAACAGAAGAAATAATATATGCTAAAATTAGAGAAGAAAAGAAAATATTAATTGTTGTTGTTTCTTCTAACAAAGGACTTTGTGGAGCATTTAATGCAAATGTTGCAAAAAAAGCTATGACTATTGCCGATGAAAATAAAAGTAGTACAATAGAATATGCTGCCATTGGTAAAAAAGCTGCTGACTTTCTTAAATATAAAGGTGCTGATATTACCAAATCTTATAATGAAATTTATGAGGATTTAAGTTTTGATAATAGTGCTAGTATTGCAGAAGAAATTATGAAATCTTTTGTAACAGGAGAATACGACAAAATATATCTTGTTTATAATAGTTTTAAAAATGCTGCTTCGCAAATTATAATGGCAGAACAATACTTGCCTATTATTGCAAATAATGACTTATTGCAAATAAATCATGATTATATTTTTGAACCAAATAAACAACAAATATTAAATCATGTAATTCCTATTGCTCTAAAAACACAAGTTTATAAAGCAATAATAGATTCTTTTGCATCGGAACACGGAGCAAGAATGACCGCAATGCACAAAGCTACCGACAATGCTAACGAGTTGGTTAAAGAACTTACTCTTACATACAACAAAGCACGTCAGGCAGCTATTACTAACGAAATATTAGAAATTGTTGGTGGGGCAGAAGCTCTTAACAATTAAAATATTATTCACAATTTAGTAAGTCCTTCAATTTTTTTTTGAGGGACTTTCTTTTTTTATAAAAAGTTGAGATAGAAAATAATAATAATGTACTTTTGTAAATAAATATTTTATGTGATGGAATTAAAAGAATTTATACAAAACGAATTAAAAGAATTATTGTTTAAAACTGTAAGCTTTGAAGAAAAATTAATTAGCACAAGAACCCTTGATTCAATTACACTTATAGACTTAATTGTAGCTATTGAAGATTTTGCTGATATTACTATTCCTACCGCAGATGTAAATCAAGATAATTTTGATACAATAAATAGTATGAGTGAATATATTAAATCATTAAAATAATTAATGCGATGAAGTTTATTATAGAAAAAATAGTTCCTCTATTAGTATCTGGAATATTAGTTTTCTTATTATTTTATAACACAGATATTTTACAAAAAAAGAAGACCTTGAAAAATACAGAAATAGGAACATCTTTTCATTTTTCTAATTATAAACAACCCGAAGCATTACCAACAATTATTTCAGCATTAAAATTAAAAAACACAATTTTATTGATTGGTTCTTCTGAATTATCTACAATACCAACAGATCTTAATGCTAGAGCCGATTTGTTTTTCCAAAATTATAAAACTAATTTATCATTGGTATCACTAGGACATGCAGGGAATCAATCAATGTCAATTTATTCTCAATTATTAGCATTACATAACTACATTTATATGTCTAAAATATCAATAATAATTTCACCAGGTTGGTTTACTAATGGTTATCAAGAAGGGACATCTTTAGCAAGTTTTTTAGAATTTAACAATGAAGCCTTTCTTTCAGAAATACTTAAGAATCAAAATGATACTTTCAAGTTGTATATATCTAACTATATTTATAATCATTATAACGATATTAACACTCCATCAAATATTCATAAATTATTTATAGATTATAATAATAGAATATCTAATCCTATTAAATCTGTATTTGAATATCCATTATATTTATTTCATGACTTTATACATGATAAAATATCTGATAGTTTAATCTACAAATATAATACTCTAGATACAGATAAGATTAAATATAGTAAAACAAACAAATCAATTATAATAAATTGGAACTGTATAGAAGATATAGCTATTAAACAACATAATAATAATTCAACAAATAATACATGGAGTATTAATAATGACTATTTTAAGAATTATATAAATGGTGAATTATTTCACCAAACGGTTCAATCTCCATCTAAAATAAATGAATTAACTGATTTAAAAATGCTTCTTTATTTACTTAATTATTATAATGTAGATGCATCATTTATTATTCAACCTTTAAATCCTTATGCATATGATAATTTGCAAGATTTAAAGCCAGTTATAACATATATAAAGAATGAAATAGAAAAATATAATTATCCGTACTACGATATGTTTGTATACGATACACTAAAATACGAGAAAGGGACATTGACAGATATAATGCATTTTGGAGAGTATGGTTGGTTTAAAGTAGATAAATTTTTAATAGATACATATGAAAAATAATATATATTTAAAGGCATTATTAAATATAGTAGTTTATTCTGCTATTATTGTAAGTTTATTGTATTTACAAGAAACTAAAAGCGATGAAGGTTCAAAGTCTAAAACTAAATTTGTATATCAACAGTTTTAAATGATACTACCTTTTGCAAATATCGAATATTATATAATAGCTTTTTTGACTATTATTTTATTATTATTGGGAAAAATATTTTTTAGAAAATATATTACTTATAATACCATATTACTATTATTAAGTGTTTTGTTTATTGTGTTCTATTATCCAAAACCAATTCATATAGCTATATTCGTAATATATTCATATTTAATACATTATGTGTTTAATAATATTGTAAAAGCAAAGAATAAATTAATTGGTACAATACTACTGCTTTTACCAATGATACTTGTAAAAGCAGGAATAAAAATTCATTCTTATCCATACGAATTAAGTCATTGGATGTCATTTGCAGGATTATCATACATTAGTTTTAGAATTGTTAGTATATATATTGAAAGCAAACCAGAAAGTAAACCGATAAATATTCTTAAATATTTAAGTTTTATATTATTTACACCAACATTATTAATTGGACCTATTGATAGATTTAATAGATTTTCACAAGATTTAGAAAACGGATATTCAAATATTAATATAAAAAACTTTACTAAAGCTTGGGATTCTCTAGTATTAGGAATAGTGTATAAATATATTTTTGCAGAAATAATTAACAGATATTGGCTAAACTATTTCCCTGCTGATAGTACAACTATAATTAATATGGCAGGTAATATGTATGGATATTACTTATATTTATTCTTCGATTTTGCCGGTTATTCTGCAATGGCAATAGGTATTGGTAAAATGATGGGCATTAATGTACCAATAAATTTTGATAAGCCATTTTTAGCAAGAAACCCACAAGACTTTTGGCGGCGATTTCATAAAACTCTTGGCGATTGGTTACGAGATTACTTTTTTATGCCTTTTTATAAATATTTTACAAAAAAGAAAAGTTTAAAAAAGCACCCACTATTCAGACAAAATATTGCTTTATTCTCAACATTCTTATTAATGGGAATATGGAATGGATTTAGTAAGAATTTTATTTTAAGTGGAATTATATTTGCTTTTTACTCAGTAGTTCACAATTCATATATACACTATTCTCGTAAAGTAGGATATGATATTTTTTTTAAAAATTTAGATGAAAAATATGTAAAATGGCTTTCCATTTTTATTATGTTTAACCTTGCCGCTTTTTCTATTTATATATTTAGTGGCAGATTTCCATATTTGTAAATTATGAGATTTGATTTTATAAAAAATAATTTTGCCGACCTAAACAAAAATACTGATAAATTAGCAATATCAGGAAGTGATAGAGATGTGTTGTGGCAACAACTTTATGAGAATATAATTAGTTTAGAAAATTTATATAAGCAATTAAATATTCCAAAAGGACATTTAGTAATGATATACGGACACAAAGAAAGTTTTTATGCCCAATCGATATTATCATTAATAAAATCTGATATTCCTTATGTGCCTATTGATGAGATATATCCAATTGAAAGAATTAGAAAAATAAAAGATATAACAGGTAGTCAAGTATTAATTAATTGCACAAACAAAAAAATAGAAGTTGATTTTGCAATCGAAATAAATTCAGATTTACAAATTAAGAAGAAATTTACACCTAATTATAAAAATAATATTTTTTACAATTCAAGTAATCCGTTAAGGTATGTAATGTTTACATCAGGTTCTACCGGTGAACCTAAAGGTGTGCAAATATCAAATAATAATATTTTAAGTTTTTTAGATTGGATAAAAAAAGATTATAATTATTCAACTAATGATGTTTTTATGAATCAATCACCTTTTACTTTTGATGTTTCATTATATGATATATTAAGTTCTTTTATGTTAGGAGCTTCCGTATTATTGGTAAGTAGAAAATTGGCATCAAATAATGAAGAGTTTTTAAACAAACTTAAAAAATATAATATAAGTGTATGGACATCTACACCATCGTTTGTGTATATCTATTTAAGAAATAAAGATTTTAATATTGACTACCTTCCTAAATTAAAAACATTTGTTTTTGCAGGAGAAATTTTATCTACTAAAATTGTAGATTCATTACATAAAAAATTTAATATTCCAAAAGTAATAAATGCTTACGGACCAACCGAAGCAACTATAACAACAACTTGGATTAATATAACTCCTGATTTATTAAAAACAATATCTAAAATGCCTATTGGTTATCCAAAAAGAGATTGCAAAATATTAATTGATAATAAAGAAGAAAAAGCAAATAAAGAAGGCGAAATAATTATTGTTGGAAATCACGTTTCAATAGGATATTTCAAAAACAAAAAATTAACATCTTCCAAATTTTTTAAATACAAGAATCAACAAGCATTTCGCACAGGAGATTTAGGATTTATTGAAAATAATATTGTTTATTACACAGGAAGAAATGATGATTTAATTAAATTTCACGGATATAGAATTGAATTAGGGGAAATTGATACGCAAATAAATAATGTGGATTTTGTAGATGAAACAGTAACTATTGCATTAAAAAGAAATGATGAGGTAAAAAGAATAATTAGTTTTGTTATTTTAAAAGATAAGACAAATATTTTAAATTATAAGCAAAAAATAATAACTAATATAGAAACTAAAATACCTTCATATATGATACCTGGCGATATTGTAGCAATAAAACAATTTCCGGTAAATGCAAATCATAAAATTGATAAACAAAAATTAACCGATATTTACAAAAATATATAATCACTATCTTGATTGATTATTAGTCAATAAATAATATTAACTTTGTATAAAAAAAATGATACCATTTTCGCCACCACACATAAAACAAGAAGCAATTGATGAAGTTGTTGATACACTTAAATCTGGTTGGATTACAACAGGACCAAAAACAAAGCTTTTTGAGAAAAAGATTAGTGAATATTGCCAAAACAGAAAAACACTCTGTGTTAGTTCTGCAACTTTTGGTTTAGAAATTATTCTACGTTGGTTTGGAGTTAAAGAGGGCGACGAAGTAATAATTCCTGCATATACATACACTGCAACAGCAAATACAGTAATACACACAGGAGCAAAAATAGTGATGGTTGATATTAATAAAAACGATTTTAATATTAATATAGAAAATATAAAAAAAGCTATTACTTCTAAAACAAAAGTTATTATCCCTGTTGATATTGCCGGTTTGCCAGCCAATTACGAGGCAATAAATAATTTAGTTAAGGACAAAGAAATACAAGAAATATTTTCTGCTAATTCTGAAATACAAAAAAAACTATCACGTATTTTAGTTTTAAGCGATGCCGCACACTCATTTGGTGCAGAATATAAATTGAAAAAAACAGGTATGCTTACAGATATTACTGTTTTTTCATTTCACGCAGTAAAAAATATTACAACTGCCGAAGGTGGTGCTATTTCTTTTAATCTACCAAATCAATTTGATGTTGAAGAGATTTATACCAAAATAAACACATTAAGTTTACACGGACAAAGCAAAGACGCACTTGCGAAAACACAAATTGGAGCTTGGAAATATGATGTTATTGATGCCGGCTACAAAGGTAATATGACTGATATACAAGCATCTCTTGGCTTGGTTGCACTAAAATATTACGAAATTGATAATCTGCCAAAACGAAAAGAAATAATGGAAGAATATCAAAAAGCATTTTCTAAAACCAGTTGGGCAGAATTACCTATTATCGACGATAATACTCGAAAAACATCATATCATATTTATATGCTGAGAATTAAGAATATTTCTGAAGAAAAAAGAGACGCAATAATACAAGAAATTTTTAAACAAGAAGTTTCTGTAAATGTGCATTTTCAACCATTACCAATGCTTAGTGCATATAAAGAACGAGGTTTTAATATTACTGATTATCCCATTGCTTACGATAATTATTCTCGTGAAATTTCTTTGCCTGTTTATCAAGATTTAACAAAAAAACAAATTAAAATAATTATTAATGCCGTAATTTCATCAGTAAATAAAATTTTGTTTTGATACGCTTATTCGACATATTATTTTCAATTTTGGGTTTAACAATACTTTCTCCCTTCCTTTTTATTTTATCTATTGCAATAATTATCGAAAGTAAAGGCGGTATTTTTTATTTGCAAACAAGAGTGGGGAAAAACAATAAAGATTTTAAGCTTTACAAATTTCGTTCGATGCAAATAAATTCTGACAAAAAAGGATTATTAACCATAGGCGATAAGGATAACAGGATTACAAAAGTTGGTAAATTTATCAGAAAATATAAATTAGACGAATTGGCTCAACTTTTAAATGTTATAAAAGGCGATATGTCGCTTGTAGGTCCACGTCCTGAGGTTAGAAAATATGTTGATTTGTATAATAAAAAACAATTAAAAGTTTTATCTGTAAAGCCTGGTGTAACCGATTATGCATCAATAGAATATAGAAATGAAAACGAAATATTAGCAAAGTCTGATAACCCCGAAAAAGATTATATAGAAGAAGTTATGCCGTATAAATTAGAACTAAACATGAAGTTTATTAATGATAGAAGTTTATATAATTATTTTAAAATAATATTTATAACAATTTTTAGGATTATTATTTAAAAATATGTTTAATAATATTTAGCAATAACTAAAAAATCATTAATTTAGCATCATTAAAATAAAGTAAAAATTAAATAAGCAATAAATTATGAATATTCCAGCAGATTTAAAGTACACAAAAGACCACGAATGGTTAAAATTAGACGGTAATGTAGCAACAGTAGGAATTACCGATTTTGCACAAAACGAACTTGGTGATGTAGTTTTTGTTGAAGTAGAAACCGAAGGTGAAACACTTGACAAAGAAGAAACATTTGGTACAATTGAAGCAGTAAAAACTGTTTCGGATATGTTTATGCCAATTGGTGGTGAGGTAGTAGAGTTTAATTCAGCTCTTGAAGATAATCCTGAATTAATTAATACAGATCCTTATGAAAAAGGTTGGATTATAAAAATTTCTGTAGCAAACGCTGATGAAATTAACGAACTTTTATCTCCAGAAGATTATAAAGCACAAATTGAAGGATAATAAGCTTTTTTAAAACAAAATTTAAGCTGTCTTTAGACAGCTTTTTTTTATTTAAATTTACAATATTTTGATATTAATACAAAAAATTGTAAATTAGTTTTTTTTTAATTTAAAACATAAATAATTATGGTAAACAAAGTAATTTTACTAGGAAATGTGGGTAAAGACCCAGAAGTTAAGTACTTCGATAATGATGTAGCAGTTGCATCATTTTCATTAGCAACATCAGAAACTTATAAAGATAAGTCTGGGCAAAAGCAAACAAAAACAGAATGGCACAACATTACTGCTTGGAGAGGTTTAGCAAAACTTGCCGAAAATTATATTAAAAAAGGAACTCAACTTTATATAGAAGGTAAAATCACAACTCGTTCTTGGGACGACAAAGATGGTAACAAAAGATATACCACCGAAATTGTTGCAAATAGTATTCAAATGCTAGGCAAAAAAGACAGTGCTAGTACTGCAACAGCAGCACCCACCCCTTCTGTAGATGAAGCACCACAAGATACAGGTTTAGGCGATGGAGCAACTGACGATTTGCCGTTCTAAAAATATTAGGTTAATTTAAATAACTTAATACAAATGCCTTTGTAAAATATTGTATTTTTGCAAAGGCATTTTTTATAAATAGATTTTATGATAGAAGAAAAAAAGAAAGTAACAGAAATATCAGATTTAGGAGAATTTGGATTAATTGAATATTTAACAAAAAATATAAAATTAAAAAACAAAAGTTCTATTTATGGGGTAGGCGATGATGCAGCAGTTATTAACACAAAATTATACCAAGTAGTAACAACCGACTTATTGGTTGAGGGAATACATTTTGATTTAATGTACACACCATTAAAACACCTTGGTTATAAATCTGTAATTGCAAATATTTCTGATATTTATGCAATGAATGCTAAACCAAAACAAATAACCGTTTCTATTGCAATATCAAGTAAATTTAGTTTAGAAAATGTAAACGACCTTTATTCAGGTATTTATCTTGCTTGCGAAAGATATGGAGTAGATGTAATTGGAGGCGATACATCATCTTCTGTAACAGGTTTGTTAATTAGCATTACTGCAATTGGCGAAGTTGAAAATAAAAATAAAATTGTTTACAGAAACGGTGCTAAAACAAACGACCTTATTTGTGTATCGGGCGATTTAGGTGCTGCATATATGGGTCTGCAACTTTTAGAAAGAGAGAAGAAAGTTTTTATAGAAACCGGCACGCAACAGCCAGATTTAGACGGATATGATTATGTTTTAGAACGCTTTTTAAAACCCGAAGCAAGAAAAGAAATTATTGAAATTCTTGATGATTTAAAAATTATACCTACTTCAATGATTGATATCTCTGATGGTTTATCGTCGGAATTAATGCACATTTGCACACAATCTAAACTTGGTTGTAATATTTATGCCGATAAAATCCCTATTGATTTAACAACCATAAATATTGCCGAAAAATTTAATATAGAATCAATGATTCCTGTATTAAACGGAGGCGAAGATTACGAGCTTTTATTTACTGTATCAATTGCTGATTTCGAGAAAATTAAAGACAGAAAAGAAATTAAGATTATTGGTAATATTACAGAAGAAAGCAATGGACGCAATATTGTAACCGATGATGGTACTGCAATAAAATTGCAAGCACAGGGTTGGCAACAAACATTTAAAGAAGAAGATAATGAAAATTAAAACAGCAGAATTTGTAATAAGTAATACTGATATAAAAAAATGTCCTGACGATAATTTGCCAGAATATGCTTTTATAGGAAGATCAAATGTTGGGAAATCTTCTTTAATAAATATGCTTACCGAACGTAAATCGTTAGCTAAAATTTCATCAACACCCGGTAAAACACAGCTGATAAATCATTTTATTATAAATGATAATTGGTATTTAGTAGATTTACCCGGTTATGGCTATGCTAAAGTTTCTAAAACAAATAGAAAAAAATTCGAGAAATTTATTTGGGATTATATAGAAAAAAGAAAACAACTAATAAATCTTTTCGTTTTAATAGACTCAAGACACGAACCTTTAAACATAGATATTGAGTTTATGAATAAACTAGGACAAAAAGGAATTCCTTTTTCAATAGTTTTTACAAAAACTGATAAATTATCGAGCTCTAAACTTTCTAAAAACCTTAATGCTTACAAAAAGAAACTTTTAGTTAGCTGGGAAATTTTGCCTAAAATATTTTCTACTTCTTCAATCTCTAAAATCGGCAGATTAGAGATTATAAATTATATTGATGAAATTAGTAAAAATATAAAAGCTAAGAATTAGGCAGTGTAGTTTACCGCATGGTTACCAATTAAGTTAAAAATCTATTTTTTCTAATTCTAAAATACCCATATCTGCTTTAAAAATATACTTATCAAACATATCTTTTTTAAAATTAAAAATATAAGATTTTCCCTCTAAAGGAACAAAATTACTATCACTAATTGTTTTGTCAACTAAAAATGGTTTGTACGAAATAGACTGATATTCTAAATCAATATTTTTTAAATCAGCTGTTGTTATATTAGATTGTTTATCAGCTAAATAATATTTTATTTCTTTGGCAAATTTAAGTTTTGTCATTTTTGGTGCAGATATTTCAAAATTTGAATACTTATCGTTTGAATGCAGGTGGAAAATCCCATCTGCATTTGAATATGTATTTGAGCCTATTCCAAAATAGTTTGTCCAACCTCTAATAACTGCACCTTCAACAGGATTGTTATCTTCATCAACAATTTTTCCGGATAATACATAGTTTTTATATCCTAACATATTATAATAATTTGACATACAAGGACAATCAAAATTTGGTTTATATTTGTTAAGGTTTTTAAATTCGTAAGCCACAGGCTTTAGTGTTCCTAAAATGCAATATGTGCTATCTTTTGTATAAGTTTTTCCTTTATGATTCATTATACTTGTATAATTGTGCTCAAAACCTCCCCAATTTACATCTTGAAAAGACCACCAAGCAAGACCAAGTCCACCACAATTAACAGTACGCCTATACACTTCTTTTAAAAACTGAGTTTGTTCAGTATAACTTATAGAATCATTGTCAGCAGGAAGTGCTGTTTCTCCTATCATCCAAGGTTTTTGTGTGTATTTACTATACCAGTATATTTCGTTAGGAACTCTTAATGGTTGATATGTATGAAAAGCTAAAAAATCAACAGGCAGAATTGCAGGGTCCCATTCAAAAACTTCTATAGGTTCAGAAAATCCAATAGTCATCATTTGATTTGGAGCGTTTTCTATCATCATTTCTTTCCAATGTTCAACAATTTCTAAGGCAGACTCTTTTGTTCGTTTTCTATCATCAGATTTTAAATCTTTATTGTCAAAATAGAGTGGTTCATTCATAAAATCATACGCAAAAATAGTAGGGTTGTCTTTAAATTCTTTGAATAAACTTATTGTGAAATCTTCAAGTTTTTTATCATTTATAGGTGCTTTTAAAAGTACCATTACTCTTAAATCTAAATCATCAGCTATTTTTAAAAACTGTTTAAATACAGAAAAGATAATTTTATAATTATCTTTTTTAATTTCTAAATGCTCATTTTTAGGGTTGTAAACCATAAAAAATGGTTTTTTTTCACTTGTGTTGATACTATTTAATCCTACCAACCTTATTGAGTTAAATCCAAGCTCTTTAATAAGTTGCAAATGTCCTTTTAAAACAATTAAAGAACTATCAACAGTATTACCTTCAAACTCATTTGGATTTTCATAATCTTTTATACCTGATAAAACATATTTATTATCTATTTTTCTAATACTTACAGAGTAATTTAACATTAAAGGGAAAAATGTTGTATCGTTTATTTTAAATTTATTGTTTTGAAGATAAACAAAATTGTTGTTTTTTAAATATTCTATGTCTTGTTTAAAATCTTTTTTGTTTGTACAAGTGCAAACCAGAAGGGATAATAAGGTAATGTATAATAATTTCTTCATGCATTTAATTTATAATAAACGCCAAATGTAAATATTTTTTATTAAAGTTTAATCTAATTTTACACATAACTGTTTGAAAAAAATAAATTAGGGTCTGCTGAAAAGCTCTGAGGTGTATTAGATTTTTATTTTCTGAAATGCAGATGTATATAGATACCTCAAATTGAAGAAGATAAAAATATGATGTACCTCAGAGCAAGCATAAAACTATGATTTTAACATTTGTAAATGCAAATTTATAAGCACATATGTTTTAAAAAGTTTGCACTTACAATAGTGTGTTTTAGTTTAAGTAGCTTTATAATAACTTATTATGTGTTTCTCAGTAGACCCAAATTAGGGTAAATAGATTGAGTATATCAGGATTGATACTAGAATAATAAAACATATTTTAATATGCTTTATTTATATTTTTAAAGTATAAAAGCAATCGGGATCGTATAATTTATGCGACCCAGATTGCGGAACTTTAAATTATTTTATCTACATTAAGATTAATTATTCTTTAACAAATTTAACAAGATTATTATCATTAACTCTCACAAAATAAACGCCTTTATCTAATTTTGAGATGTTTATTGTTTGTGTTTTAGTATAATTTGCTAAATCTATTTGCATAATAAGTTTACCTGTAATATCTAGTATTTCTGCTTTTTCTATTATTGCATTTTTGTTGCTAATAGTTAATTGGTTATTTGCAG
>Ga0256827_10000367_pt1 | contig 27604 bp, 26 predicted proteins | sample CV84metaG_FD_185977 | JGI IMG/M metagenome (GOLD analysis project Ga0256827, IMG submission 185977) | Hydrothermal vent microbial communities from East Pacific Rise, Pacific Ocean - CV84 | ecosystem: Environmental > Aquatic > Marine > Hydrothermal vents | place: Pacific Ocean: East Pacific Rise...
ACCAATCTACTTAAAGCGATACTTGTTCCATCTTTTAATGGATAGTAGAGTTGTGAAATTTTAGCTAAAGAGTTTTGAAATTGATGTTCTCCTTTTACGACTAAATCGATACGTCGCATCCCCTCTTGTATCACTCCTACTGTTGTTCCTGTAACCATTGTGCTAAGGAAATGGTTGACATCCTCTTGGGTTACATCATAGAATCCCATCGCTTTTCGGTTGAAGGTAAGTTCGTAGTAAGCAACACCTTCATTGGCTTTTTTATAGACATCTGAACTCCCTTTTGTCTTTTCGAGTACACTCTTTATCTCTTCTGAAATACGCTCAAGTTCTGCATGGTCACTTCCAAAAATATCGACTGCTAAGTCTCCTCGAACACCTGTAAGCATCTCTGATACACGCATCTCAATAGGTTGTGTAAATCCAGCTTCAATACCTACCATGGTATCAAGTACTTTCCTAATCTCGTCAATAACATACTCTTTTGAAGGATTACGCCACTCAGTTTTAGGTTTCAATACTAAGAAGGTATCGGTATCATTAAGACTCATTGGATCAAGACCCAATTCATCACTTCCTGTTCTTGCTATAATCTCTTTTATTTCAGGAACCTCTTTGAGGAGTTTCTGTTGTAGTTTTAGGTTGAGTTCACGACTCTCATCTAATGATATAGACGGAAGCATCTCTACCCCTACAATAATACTCCCTTCATCCATGGTTGGCATAAAGGTTTTACCTGTTTGTGAGGCAAGATAGAGAGACCCTCCAAAGAGAATAACGACAATAAATACCATAGTTTTGGAAAATCGAATAGCTCCTTTAAGAAGAGGTCTATAGCCTTTGATTAAAAAACGTACCAAGAAAGACTCTTTATCAGGGCGTTTATTGAGGATAAATGAACTCAAAACAGGAATTAGTGTTAATGCTAAAATAAGTGAAGAGAAGAGGGCAAATACAATACTTAACGCTACTGGTGCAAAGAGTTTTCCCTCTAATCCTTGAAGAGTAAGAAGAGGCATAAATACAATGATAATAATAAGAACACCAGTTGTAATAGAGGGAGCCATCTCAATGGCTGCATTTTTGATAATTACAAGTTTGTGTTCATGTTTATGTTTTGGTTCACCCAGTTCTGCTGTGATATGCTCTACCATAACGACAGCAGAATCGACCAGCATTCCAATTGCAATAGCCAGTCCTCCTAAACTCATAAGATTGGCTGTTAGTCCAAAATATTGCATAGCGATAAAACTCATAAGTAGGGCAAATGGTAAAATAAATGCAACAGAGAATGCCGACGCTAGATTTCCGAGCATAAGAAGGAGAATGACAAAAATAAGTACAATCGCTTCAATTAATGCTTTTTTTACTGTATCGGTGGCTAGGTTTACCAGCTCTGTTCGGTCATAAAATATCTCAATTGTTGTTCCTTTGGGAAGCATTGGTTCAAGTGTTTTAAGTTCACTTTTTACTTGGTCGAGTACAGCACCGACATTGGCTCCTTTGAGTCCTAAAACCAACCCCTGAACGGCTTCTCCTTCGCCATTTTTAGTGACAAATCCTGCACGAGTAATATAACCCATTTGAACAGTTGCTACATCTGAAATACTAATGATTCTATTCTCTTTTTTCATAACTGTCAACTCTTCAATATCCTCGATGGTACTGAGTTTCCCTACACTTCTAACAAGAATATTTTCAACTCCTTGAGTGACACGTCCTGCTCCTCCATTTTGGTTGTTGACTTCAAGAGTATTACAGATATCCTCAAGAGTAATACCTAAAGTTTGCATCGCTTTAAGGTTGGGAATAATTTCATAAGTTTTTACTTTTCCACCCAAGGCATTAACCTCTGCCACACCCGATACGGAGCGAATTTTAGGTGCGATAATCCAGTCAAGAAGGCTTCGTTTTTCGGTTAGGCTTAGCGTTTTTGATTCAATAGTAAACATCAAAATATCACTTAATGGTGTTGATATAGGTGCCAATCCTCCCTCTATATTTTTAGGAAGTGAATCTTTGACATCATTGAGTCGTTCATTGACTTGTTGTCTTGCCCAATAGATATCAGTTCCCTCTTTGAAGTCGATAGTAATATCACAAAGACCATATTTAGAGATAGAACGCATTAACGTTTTATTGGGGATTCCTGCCATATTCATCTCGATAGGAATAACAATTCTTGACTCTATCTCTGATGGGGTCATACCGTTTGATTTGATAATCATTTTAACCTGTGTAGGAGAGATATCTGGAAAGGCATCAATGGGTAGCTCTTTGTATGATTTTATTCCAAATCCCAATACGGTTAATGCCAAAATGACAATAAAAACCCTTTGCTTCAGTGCAAAGCTAATGAGGCTATTCATCTTCGCTCTCCATCATACTTTTTAGTATTGCCACGGAGCTAGAGACAATAGGTTGATGAAGTGAAGGGTTGTCTCTAACAAAATAGAAGGCTCTCTCTTCGCCTACAATTTTTACAGGAATAGGGGTGTAGCCTCCATTTTGCTGGCTAAAGACCACCTCTTTACCTTCGAGTGAGATAACAGATTTTTTAGAGACTTTCAGCGTTTTCTTTGGTAAAATAATTTTTGCTGAGTCACGAAGTCCTGTTAAAAATTTTCTTTTGTTGGGCAGAGAAAAACGTACTTTTTGGGTTTGGTTCTCAATATTAATTGTAGGGGCATGAAGCAGTACTCTACTTTGAAACTCTTCCTCCGCAAAATTTATCTTAACTAAATCTCCATCTTTTAGCTCCATTGCATTTTTGGCTAAAACATCAGCTTCTAACCATAATGCGCCCTCCTTTTGAATAATAAAGAGAGATTCACTAGGTTGTGTACTTTTTCCTACTCGAACATTGAGTTTTAAAATAGTTCCTGAAAAAGAGGATTGCAGGGGAATAGTTTGTGAAATTTTTAAATTTCTAAAAAGATCATTGATGATTTTATTGGTTGCTCCATAGCCTCGAAGAAGGGCTTTCGCTGAGGCAAATTTAATTTTATCAGCCTTGTACTCAGCATTGGAGGCAAGGCACTCTTTTTTTGCAATAATCTCCTCTTGACAGAGACGATTTTTTCGTTCTGCTACATGTTTATGGTGTTTTAGTTCAATTGAATCTTGAATAAATTGTTGTTGAATTGTAATCCAGTCATGTCCTGTAACGGTAGCTAAGAGTTGACCTTTTTTTATCTTTTGGTATTGTGCAACTTTGAGCTCTTTAATCTGTGCCTCAAATGGAAGAGCAATGCTATAAAGATACTGTGGAGGGGTTATAACCTCAGCCATAAAATTACCAAGAGGAAGGTTGTTGATTACTTTTGGTGTAGACATTTTGATATGCCAATCTTTTATCTGTTGAGGGGTAAGCTCTATACTTTTTGCCTCTAAAAGGAGAGGGATTAAAACTAAACTTAATAGTAGGGTTATTTTTTTTCTCATTATTTTTTCTCACTTATTGTATAGAGGGTAAAAAGTTTTTCATAATACCCTCTCTTTTTTTCTAGTAGTTGTTCTTGCAATTGATTGAGTTGTTGTTGACTTAAGAGGTATTCTACAACACTACTTTCTCCATACTTATAACTCTTTTCTACTAATGGAAGAAGTCTACTTTTAAAGGAATTTATGGTCTCCTCTTGAGCTGTAACTGCTTGATATGTACGTTTAACTTCTCGTATTAAGGCTTTTCGTTGTTGCTCTTTAGCTAAAACAAGTGTCTCATTTTGCAATGTTAGTGCAGAGGAGTGATGCATTAAAGATGCACGTTCATACTCCTGTTGCCTACTTGAGCTATTGAGCGGTATAGAGATACCAATAGTATAGACATCTCGTTCTAGTTCACGTAGGTATCCTGCTGAAACTTCAATTGTATCTATTTTATTCTCATACCGTTTAAGACCCACTTGTGTACTCTCAATTCGTTTACTGTAAGCCTCTTCCGTAATAGGAAAACTAGAGGATTCTATATCTATATTTAGAGTTAAAGGGAGGAGATCCTGACAAGAGAATTGCTCTCTATTATCAAAATTAGTTAATGTTAAAAGAGCATCTTTTTCATCTTCTACTTGTTGATTGAAGCGTGCGAGTTCATTCTCTAATCGATTTTTCTCTAGCTCAATTTGTAATAGTTCTGTTTTTGCAATTTCATCCTCTTTATAGGCTTTCTCTTTTTTACTATAAAGCTCATTGAATTGAGTAACTTTATTTTGAAAGGTCTCTTTGTAGTCTCTATTGAGACAGTATTGATGGTAGCTATTTTTAACTCTATTTTTTAGCTCTACAATATACTGTTTTTGTTCAAGAGTTGAGGCTTCATTATTGAGTCGTCTCTGTCTCTGTTCTATCTCTTGTAGGTTACCAAGCTTTAACTCTTTTGAGAATCCAAATTCATGCTCAAATCCTGAAAGAGCTGTGCTTGTAGAACGAGATAGACTTTGATTATAGGTTAATGGCTCAAGTTGGCTATCGGCTAGATTTTGAGACTCCATTGCCATACTTTGCATCTCTATAGCTCTTTGCATCTTCTCTACTTGTGTTGTGTTATTGAGTAGCTCTTCTAGGGTAATAGATTGTGCATAACTCAATGGCATAAATCCTATTAATAGTAGTAAATTTCTCATTTTATTATAGACCCATCAAGTGCATCTATTCTGATACTGCATGTCTCTGTAGATATTTTATAAAAAATTCTATCAGAGTGTTTCATCAATTTACTTTGTTGAATATCCTCTTTACATACAGCTTTAGCTCGTTTAAAGGCTTCTCTTTTATCAAGATTGGCAATTTTTTTTAAACGTTTCTTGTAGCGAAGCTTACCTGAAAGAGAGTGGCTATAGTTTTGTAGTGTAGCCATCTGCTCGATAGTTAATGGCTGAGCAGGAAGCAATACTGCTCCTGTTAATAGTATAAGTATATATTTTTTCATAGTATTATCCTTTAATCTTAAAACTTATAAATAATTGTTTTGTTTGATGTATTTTTTAAGTGAAAAGTTATACGCGAGGAGGTTTAAAGGAACTCTCTATAATAAATTGAGGTAAAAATACTTTGAGTGAAAAAAGCTCTTGGGATGATGGAGAGTAGTGGAGTGATAAGTTATTGGATAAGATTGCCATAAAATGAAAGACTTTATGTAAATCAACAATATCGCTACAACATGTATCATGTTTATGTTTATCCATCACTTGAGTAATTGTTTGACAGCTACTCTTTGCTTCTTGCAGAATAATTAAGTCATGAAAAATATTCAACGAGAGCGAAAATAGTACAAATATGTAGATAATTTTTGATTTCATGATTCGCTCCTTATGATTTTTTCCTATCCTAGCATACTAATCTTAAAATTAAAAGACAAAATATATCCTAAAGATATAATTTTCTCTTATACTCCTTAAAGGGTAACCAAATGGTGCAATTCTAAGAAAAACTAAATAATAAAACTTTAAAATTCCTTTTGTAAGCCTTGTAATTAACAGTTCGTTAACACTTTGCTAACACTCTGATAACACTTATTACTTTATAATACCTCATATTAAAAGAAAAAGTAATAGGAGAAGATTATGAAAGCAAATAGAATTATACTGAGTCTACTGGTTATTCCCTTTTTAGTAGCATGTGGAGTGGGTGGCTCTTCTGATTCAACTCCTGATAATGATGCTGGTCGGAGTGAGTTAAGTGAACCCTCTGAGCCAACAGAAACAACAACTCAGACTTCAGAGAGTACTTCGAGTGAAACTTCTGAACTTCAAACAAGAACAGCCAAAATTGTAGGAACTGTTCCAGGTACACTAATTGAGGCATTCTGTGAAGATGGAACCTATGTACAAGTAACTTCAACTCAGAATGGTACAGACAAACACCCATTTGAATTGGAAGTTCCTAAAGAGACGAACTGTAAGCTGGTTATGACAACTAATGAGAATGATCCTGAAAATCGTGTGATTACAACACTTGCTTTTGTTAATGGGACAACAACAGGAACATCTTTACAGTTGAGTGATGATTTAAATCTAACTCATATTCCTTTGGCTCTATCCTATGCAGATATTAATGATAGTGATGGAGACCATGTGGTAGATACGACACTTTTAATAAAGGTGGATCTTAATGAGACGGCATTAACTGACAGTAATATTTCTGATAGTGATAACAATGGCGTGATTGATGCGTATGATGATAGTGATAATGATGAGATTGTTAATGCTTATGAAGATGATGACCAAGATGGTACTCCCAATATTCATGATGATGAGGATAATAATACAAAACCTGACTATCTAGATGACGATAATAATGATGGTATTATTAACCACAATGACGATAGTAATAATGATGGAAAGCCTGATTATATTGAAGATGATGATGGAGATGGTAAAGTGAATCATATTGACTCTGATGATGACGGTAACGGGATTGATGATGAATTGGAGATAGCTCAGCCTCATGAATCAAATGGGAATGATAGTCTCTCTGAATCAGAGCAAGGCAATAACGATGATGATGGAAAAGATAACAATGCCAACGAGTCAGAGCAAGGCAATAATGATGATGGTGGAAAAGATAACAATACTAATGAGTCAGAGCAGGGCAATAACGATGATGGTGGAAAAGATAACAATGCCAATGAGTCAGAGCAAGGTAATAATGATGATGGAGTAAAAGATAACAATGCCAATGAATCAGAGCAAGGAAATAACGATGATGGAGTAAAAGATAACAATGCCAACGAGTTAGAACAAGGTAATAATGATGATGGACAAGGTAATAGAGCCAATGAGTTAGAGCAGGGTAATAATGATGATAGTGGACAAGATAATAGTTCCAACGAGTTAGAGCAAGGCAATAACGATGATGGTGAACAAGATAACAGTGCGTTAGGACAAAATGATGATAATGAGTTCGATAGCAATGATAATGAAGACGATTAATTAGAATAGGAAGATAGAAATGAAATTACATACAACACTTTTAAGTAGTTTATCTTTGGTTCTTCTACTCTCTGCCTGTGGTGGAAGTAGTCGAGACAACGATGATGTTAAACAAGATAATGAACGGCAAGAACAGAGTCATGAACAGAATGAACATGAAGAAGATAGAGATAGAGATTCCGATGATGAGAATCACGAAGAAGAGGAGGAGTCAAATAGAACACCTTCTCCCTCTACACCACCTGTTGTTATAAACTCAAATAGTAAATATATGTTAACCGCATGGAATGACCTTGGAATGCACTGTATGGATGGAAATGATTTCTCTGTCTTCTCTGTGTTGCCTCCTTATAATAATCTTCACGCTCAACTTAAAGATAAGAGTGGAAACTTGGTCACTTCCGGTGTTAAAATTACCTATGAAGCGATACAAGGTACAGATGGTAAGTGGAATACACACAGTGTAACAGCAAGTAATGGTACAAGTAAAACAAATTTTTGGGACTATACTTCTGACTTATTTGGTGCGAGTGTTGCAGAGAATATAGGTTTAACAGGAAATCCTATGGCAAGTAAGAGTGCTGAACCTTTGACCTTTAATGCTAAACATGAGTGGTGGGAGGCAGAAGGTATTCCGATTACACCTTATAACGACGATGGTTCTAAAAACTATTATCCTTTAGTTCGTGTTAAGGCGATAGATAGTAATGGAAAACTATTAGCTTCAGTAGATACAGTACTTCCTGTGAGTGATGAGATGGATTGTAAACGTTGTCACTCTTCGGGTAGTGTAGCAGATGCTAAACCTACTATAGGATGGGTTAATAATATAGATGCCCAAAAAGATTATAAATATAATATTTTACGATTACATGATGAGTCGCATCCCTCAGCAGTGAGTAGAAATAGAACAGCATTGGAAGCCAAAGGATTTAACTATAATAGTAAAGGTTTGGAAGCAACAGCAAAAGGTGGAACAGCAGTATTATGTGTTGCTTGTCATAAATCAAATGCTCTCCCCAATGTTGGTATAGAGATTAAATCTTTTACTCAAGCGATACATAGTAAACATGCCAATGTTACCGACCCTAAAACAGGGATGAAGCTTAATGATTCAAAAAATAGAACAGCGTGTTATGTTTGTCATCCTGGTGCAGAGACAGAGTGTCTACGTGGAGCGATGGGAGATGCTAAAAATGCAGATGGAACATCACAAATGCAGTGTCAAAGTTGTCATGGAGATATGAAAGCTGTTGGAAAATCTGGACGAGAAGGGTGGCTTGATCAACCAAATTGTCAAGCGTGTCACTTTGATGGAAAGAGAGAAGTTTCAGCAATTGACCCAAGAACCAATACTTTGAGAAACTCAGTAGATAAACGTTTTGCGACCAATCCAAATACACCAATGATAGGAAAGAGTCTTTATCGATTTAGTACGGGTCATGGGAATTTACAGTGTGAAGCTTGTCATGGTTCAACACATGCTATCTATCCTGCACATGAAGCAGATAATAAAGTAAGTATGGCAATTCAAGGACATACTGGAACCGTTGCAGAGTGTAGTTCTTGTCATACAAAAGTACCCAACACTACAACAGGTGGACCTCATGGTATGCACCCTGTTGGACAATCTTGGGTTGGTCGTCATGAAGATGTTGCAGAGCGTAATTCAGCACAGTGTAAAGTGTGTCATGGAAATGATTATAGAGGAAGCCCTCTCTCTGAGACATGGACGGATAGAAGCTTCTCTACAGAGTGGGGTCAAAAGCGTTTCTCTAAAGGGCATAAAGTAAGCTGTTATGATTGTCATAATGGACCTAATGGCGACTAATATTATGGTAAAATAGAGAATGAAAAAGATTTTATTACTCGAAGATGATACCCTGCTCTCTGAAACCCTTCAGCTCTTTTTAGAGCGTGAGGGGTATGGTGTTGATGTTGCATTAAATAGAACAGAAGCAGAGTTGTTAACCTTTGAAAACTATTATGATTTGTATCTTTTTGATATAAATCTACCCGAAGGAAGTGGACTAGATTTTTTAGAGTATCTTCGTCAGGCAGAGGACAAAACTGATACGATTTTTATTACTGCATTAACCGATATGACATCAATTGCAAAAGGGTTTGACTTGGGTGCTATTGATTATATAAAAAAACCTTTTCATCCTCAAGAGCTACTTATTCGCCTGAGAGCCAAGTTTAAAAATTCAGTGCTTAGAGTTAAAGATATTGAGTTTGATACAGAGGCAGAGGTTTTACGAAAAGATGGTGTGGTTATAGATATTGGAAATGTTCAATATAGGGTTTTTACAAAGCTTCTCTTAAATCAAGGCTCAGTAGTAAATAAAGTTGACCTTTATGATGAGCTAGAACATGCTTCAGATAATGCATTACGTGTTGCTTTAACAAAAATAAAACAGCGTTTAGGAATTGAGATTAAAAATATTCGGGGCAAAGGGTATTTGATTGAAAAGGTATGAAAAAGAGTCCCTTTTTACCAATTTTTTAGTCTTTTTTTCTCTTTTAGAGATACTTCTTGTTCTTCTGTTTATTCAACTTTATCATAATGAACTCCAAGAGTATAAACAGCATATTTATAAGGATATGGAGGTTTGTAGTTATACTTTGAAATGTAAACAATATAGGTTCGATTTTGAATCAAAGAGAGATACTGTAACCAATATTCTTTATGAAGATAATGGTTTCTATAGCTATTTTCGTGTCCCTAAGTCAAGAAAATTTAATATAAAACTCTCTTTCCCTCTAGACAAGGTAAATAGTGATACTCATAAAATATTCTATAAACTACTAATACGTTTTATAGCTATCTCTTTTTTACTTTTTATCGTAGCTCTATTTTTTACATTTTATAGCCTAAAGCCTATTAGAAGGGCTTTACAAATCAATGATGAGTTTATAAAAGATATTTTACATGACTTTAATACACCAATAACCTCAATGGTTCTAAATATTGAGATGTTAGAAGAGGAGGATAAACAAAACCCTTTTATCAAAAGAGTTACCCAAGGAGTAGATAACATGATACTATTACAGAATAATTTACGCTCTTTTCTTGCGTTATCTATTTTGGAAAATGATAAAGTAGATATTGCACTATTGGCTAAAAATCGTTTGGATTTTATTCAAAATATCTATCCTAAAGTTAAATTTATATATATAAAAAAGAGTAGTCTCTTAAAAATTTCAAACAGTGATTTACTGATTCGTATTTTAGATAATCTTCTAAGCAATGCAGGAAAGTATAATAAAATACAGGGTAGTGTAGAGCTTCTTGTAACAGATAATTTGATAACTATAAAAGATAGTGGAAAAGGGATTAAAAATACTTCTCGTGTATTAGAACGCTACTATACTGAACAAGATAGAGGATTAGGTATCGGTCTTCATATTGTTAATAAGCTATTAATAGAGCTTAATATTTCAATGACGATTGAGTCTAAAGAGGGAGAAGGAACCACGATCTCATTAGATTTTACTCAACTTAGGGAAGTTTAAGATGAAAACTATTTTAATCAGACTATTGTATTCACTTATTCTTATCTCTTTACCTCTTTTCTCTGATATTGATGATCAAATAGAAGCAATCGAAAATGCCTCTGAATCAGAGCGTTTTGCCATGATGAATAGTTTTAAAAAAGAGCTTATTCAGTTGCAAGAGGAGGAGAGGATTGATGCTATGAAAAAGTTAATTTCTATTACAGAGAGTAATAACTCTAAAGAGGTTATGGAAGAGTTAACTGAAAATAGTAGAGTAGAAGAGTATATAGGGGATGAGTTAAAAGATGACATTGAGGAGAATATTGAGTTTGAGAGCGAAGAGGATGGAGATAATGAATATGATTAAAAGAGTACTCGTTATAGGTGTGATAGGAGGGGGAATGCCCTTGATTGCGATGAAAGACCATGATTTTGATGGGGTCTCAGATAGAGTCGATGAGTGTCCCAATACACCTTTTTTGAGTGAAGTTAATGCACAAGGGTGTAGTGTCAAACCTCTAATCCTTCCTAATCAGACAGAGTCTGATAGTTTGGTTCTAACTCTGGGATATGGAGTGAATACAAATGAGGATTTAGTAGGAAGAGAAGAACAACACAGTTCAAAAGTACAATTGGGATACTACTTAAATAATTGGAGTTACTCTTTGACTACAGGATACTATATTCATGCTGAAGATAGAGGCTCTCTTGACACACTATTTAAGGTAAAAAAACGTTTCAAATTAACAACTAAATTGAAACTTCGTTTAGGAGTAGGAGTAAAATTACCTACCTATGATTTTGTAGGAAATGGAACAGATTACATACTTTATAGTTCATTAAACTATTATATTAATCCCTCTTTATCCTTTTTTACACGCTATAATTACTCTTGGATTAATGATGAAGATGGTGTAACTCCATTACAAGATGCTTATGTTGCTTCGATTGGAGTAGGATACTTTTTTACAAAAAAATTCTATACAAACCTCTCTTATAGTAAAGGGGAGAATAAGTTTACTAATGAACATACGATAGAGAGCCTCTCTGCAACGATATATTACAAACTTGATAAAAAATGGTTTGGAACACTTTTTTATGATAGAGAGATTAATGATGAAGATTTTCATGAGACAATTAATCTAAAAGTGGGGTATAAAGTATGGTAGAGACAAGGATTTCCCTTGTCTTCAAAGTTAATTAATGTAAAACCAACTCTAAAAAAGTATCTGTTTTGAGTGATGCTCCACCTACTAAAACACCATCTACATTTTCAATAGCAGAGATTTCAGCAATATTGGCACCCTTAACACTTCCACCATAGAGCAGGGGTCTGTTAACTATTTTTTTAAGGGCATTATGTGTCTCGGTAATCTCTTCTACAGAGGCTGTTCTACCTGTTCCTATTGCCCAAATTGGCTCATAGGCTACTACAAAATTGTTATAGTTAGTATCGATACCATCAAATTGTGAAACTAAATGTTCCATAACCGCATCGATTCCTTTCTCTCTAACTTCTAGTGACTCTCCAATACAGTAGATAATCTCAAATCCTTGTTCTTTGAAAAAAGCAAATTTTTTGGCTACTTGCTCTTGTGATTCCCCTAAGATATCTCGACGTTCACTGTGTCCAATAAGAATAGTATTGATATTAAATTCTGCCAGTTGGTCAAGACCTATTTCCCCAGTAAATGCACCATTCTCTACAGGATAAGCATTTTGTGTTCCAATAGTAAGCTCATTGGTCTCATAGTCATCAAGTGCTGTAAGAGGAGGAAAAATATAGACTTTGTCAGTTGGATTTTTTTTGAAAAGTTGAAGTTGAAGTTTGGTTAAGTACTCTCGTGTTGAGTGTCTTGTGTGATTTGTTTTAAAGTTTGCTGCGTATATCATGGTTACCTTTTTTTGTAAGGTGTAGTCCCCGACTACACCATCTATAATATTATATTTTATATGGTATAGTCGGGGACTATACCCTATGAAATTTAAGCTTTAAGGGCTTCTATTCCTGGAAGAGCTTTACCTTCGATAAGGTTAAGGCTAGCTCCACCACCTGTACTAACAAATGTCATCTCTTCAACATCGCCAGCTTTTTGAGCTACATCTGCTGTATCTCCACCACCAACAATAGTTGTGGCATTAGAATCCGCAATATTATGAGACATCTTTAAGCTTCCCTTGGCAAACTTGTCCATCTCATAAACACCCATTGGTCCATTCCAAATAATGGTTTGAGCATCATTTAGAACCGAACGGAAGAGTCTTGAAGATGCAGGTCCAATATCAAGACCCATCCAGTCCTCTGGAATCTCTTGAGTCGTTACATATTTAGCAGGAACTGTATCTGAGAACTCTGGAGCTACAATAACATCTACAGGTAGGTAGAACTTAACCCCTTTTTTACGAGCTTTAATCATAACAGTTCTTGCTTCATCTAAAAGGTCATCTTCTACCAGTGAGTTACCAATTTCATACCCTTGTGCCTTTAGGAATGTAAATGCCATTCCTCCACCAATAATAACTTTGTCTACTTTGTCAAGAAGTTGTCTAAGAGCTTCGAGTTTTCCTGAAACTTTTGAACCTCCAACAACAGCAACAAAAGGTCTAATTGGATTGGAGAGTGTTTTATCAAAGAACTTAACCTCTTTAGAGAGTAGGAATCCTGCTGCTCTGTGGTCTGCATCAAATAGTTTTGCCATTGCATCAATCGAAGCGTGAGCTCTGTGACATGCTCCAAAGGCATCATTTACATAGATATCTACCATGCTTGCTAGCTCTTTGGCAAATTCAATATCATTTTTAGTTTCGCCTGCTTCATAGCGAAGATTCTCTAGTACAAGAACCTCTCCAGTTTTTAGCTTAGACGCTTTCTCTTTTGCATCTACTCCAACAACATCTTTTGCCAGTGTAATATCTGACGCTAGTTTTAATAGGGTATGAAGACGGGTTACAACGGTTGCCAATGAGTATTTATCTTCATAAACATTAGGAGTAGGTCGTTCATAGTGAGATGCCAAAATAATTTTACAGTCATGGTCTAGACAGTATCGAATAGATTGTAATGCACCACGAATTCTTCTGTCATCGGTAATGTTTCCATCCTCATCTTTTGGAACGTTAAAATCACACCTAATAAAGACAGTTTTCCCTGTTATCTCTATATCTTTTAATGTCTTCAATCTATGCTCCTTTACTTACGTGAACAGCCATATCTACAAGACGTACAGAGTAACCCCACTCATTGTCATACCAAGAGAGAACTTTTACCATATTGCCACCAATCACTTGAATGGTATCCATCGCAACTACAGTACTTTGCTCTTCGCCTACAAAGTCTTGAGAGACTCTATACTCGTTATCCACACCTAAAATACCTTTATGAGAACCTTCACTTGCTGTAGTAAATGCCTCTTGAATCTCTTCTAATGTTACATCTCTGTTTAGGTTTACTGTTAAATCCACCATAGATACATCAGGAGTAGGAACACGAATTGCTTGACCATTTAGTTTTCCTTTAAGCTGTGGAAGAACTTTTGCAATTGCTTTGGCTGCACCTGTTGTTGTTGGTACTAGGTTGGTTGCACCACTTCTACCTTTTCTTGGGTCTTTTTTATGTTTTCCATCAAGAATAGGTTGAGAACCTGTGTATGAGTGAATGGTTGTCATAAGTCCTGACTCAATTCCAAAGGCATCATCCAATACTTTAGCCACAGGTGCTAAACCATTGGTTGTACAACTTGCATTAGAGACAACTGCTTGACCTGCATACTCATTTTCATTGGCACCAATAACAAAAGTAGCTGTATCATCTTTTGCAGGAGCAGAGAGAACAACTTTTTTGATTCCACTATCAATATATGCTTGAACAGACTCTTGAGTTAAAAATGCACCTGTACACTCAAGAACAACTTCAGCACCACACCCAACAAAGTCAATTTTTGATGGATCTCGCTCTGCAAAGAGTTTAGCTTTTTCAGCTCCAATATATACAAAACCGTCTTTTACCGATACATCCGTTCTTTTTCCATGAACAGAGTCATACTTAAGACCATACTCAATAATATTTTCTGCACCACTTGCATTTACTGCTACAAGCTCTAAATCATCTCTATCTGCCACGATTCTCGCAACACATCTTCCTATTCTTCCAAGTCCATTAATTGCAACTTTAATTGCCATCTTTTCTTCCCCTTTTTATTGTAATATGTTCAGCTACTTATGCTAAAATTCCTTATATGTTACATAAATAGAGGTTATTACTTGTTTAAAGATAGTTTAGAAACAGTTGCACTTTTTGGTGGAAGTTTCGACCCTCCACACTTTGGACATAAAATGGTGGTGGAAGAGGCATTAAAAAGCTTGTCTATTGATAAATTAATTATTGTTCCCACTTTTTTAAATCCATTCAAAACTCAATCTTACTCTACACCTTCTCTGCGTCTAAAGATGGCAAAAGAGATGTTTCAAGAGTTTCCAAAAGTAGAAGTTAGCGATTATGAAATAGAAGAGAAAAAACCTACACCAACGGTTCAGACAGTTCAATATTTTCAACAAAAATATAATGTACAGTATGTTATTGTTGGTGCAGATAATTTAAATGCGATTGATAGATGGTATAATTTCAAATGGCTTAATGAACAAGTCACTTGGGTTATTGCCTCACGTGTAGGTTATACTATTGCAAGTGATAAGTTAAGAGATTTCAAAATTTTGGATGTGGTAGCTGATATAAGCTCAACCCAAATACGAAATCAGAATAAATAGAGAATGAAGGAAAATTTATAGTATGGATATAAACGATAGAGTAGAGAGAATAGTTACATTTTTGGATTCTAAAAAAGCAGAAGATATAGAGTCTTTTGATTTAGAGAACATTGATTATTTAGCAAAACGGGTTATTATTGCCAGTGCATTAAGTGGTAAACATGCTGGTTCCCTAGCCGATAACCTAAAGATAGAGCTAAAGCCATTGGGCGAAGAGTTTCTACATATAGACGAGAGTGAAGAGTGGGTGGTTATAGATTTAGGAGATATTCTGATTCATGTTATGACCAAAGATGCACGACAAACTTACTCATTAGAGGATTTCTTGACAGAACTCTCTTCTGGTAAGTATGCAGTTACACAGATAGGTTCGTAACTTTTTATCTCAAAAGTACTTTGTCACTTTTGAGATTCTTCTTTTTTTAACTTTTCCCTTTTTTACAGTTTTTATCTTTTTTTGCTCTTTTTTAAACCTTTATTGACTATACTTTGCAGTACAAAGTACTTTGAAAAGGAAAATGAATGCAAAAAGAGCATAGTAACGAAAGAGAAGAGGTGTTACGGCAGATAAGTGAGATAAAGAGTCATTTGGTAGATAGGGAGACATTTTTCCCGTATAACTATAACGCTTGTCATGTTTGGTCGGGGATTGCTGTTATTTTAACACTTAGTATGGGTACTCTTTATGAATACAGTATTACAGTTGGAACCATTTTTATATTTTTATTAATAGCAATAGGTTTTATTGTAGAGGGTTCTTTGACTAAAAAAATTAATCAAACTTATGACATTGATGATTGTACGAAACGGCAACAGTTTATTATGATGACATTTTTGATGATTACTCTATTGTTAATCGTTTTAGGTATGGCTCTTGCTACTTATAAACTCTATAGTTTAATTATGTTGATGTGGCTTTTTTTAATCTCTTTGGGCTATTTTGCTGTGGGATTTGTTTTAAATATAGAACGCTTTAGAAAAATGGCACAGTTTAATATGGTAGCCTCTCTAGCTCTTTTGACTATTGGAGCCTATTTTAATCTATTGGTTGGATTTGAGTCACTCTTTTATACTTTGGTGCAAGCAGTGGTAATACTTGGTTTGGCGGTAATGCCCACATCAATTGCTTGGCATCAACAGAAAGAGGAGAATCTAAATAAGGTAGGGTGTAGTGTTTGACCCACTTCTGCATCAGCCTGTGCGTTCTAAACTACTTTCAGTGTTAATTACCAACGATGAACTGCCGTTTAAAGCACTTAAAGAGGCTCTTGGTGTAACCGATGGAAATCTCTCTAGCCATCTAAGTAAATTAGAGAAAGAGGCGTATGTTTTAATAGAAAAAACCTTTGAAGGAAAGCGACCTAAAACAGTGGTACATATTACTGAAAAAGGTAAAAAAGCATTCGCTACATATATCGAAGCATTAAAAAAATTTATCGAGGAGAATTAAGATGAAAAAAATATTATTACTAAGTTTAATAACCGCCACTACCGTAATGGCATTAACCAATATGGAGATAGCTGAAAAATCAGACAAAGTTACGGATGGGTTTGGAAGCTCTATTGCTCAAACCGAAATGACTCTGATTAACGCTTCTGGGCAGAAAAGTGTTCGGGAGTTAGAGATGAAAACCCTTGAAGGGGAGAATGGAGATAAAAGTATTTCTACTTTTTTAACACCCGCTGATGTAAAAGGGACAAAGACCTTGACTCATGAGCATTTGGATAGAGATGATGACCAGTGGCTCTATCTGCCTGCATTAAAAAGAGTCAAAAGAATTGCCAGCCGAAATAAGTCAGGCTCTTTTATGGGGTCTGAGTTCTCTTATGAGGATATTGGAAATCAAAATTATAAAAAGTATACTTATGAGAAGAGGGTAGAAGAGGTAGATTTGAATGGCATTAAGTGCTATAAAGGTACACGTATTCCTACGGATAGCAACTCTGGCTATACCAAACAAATTTCATGGGTTTCGATGGATAACTTTTTACTTCAACGGGTTGATTACTATGACCGCAAGAGCGAATTACTTAAAACAGCAACTTTTTTAGACTATAAACAGATAGAGGGTGTTTGGCGTGTGGGAAAAATTGAGATGAAGAATTATCAGAATGATAAATCGACTATTTTGATTTGGAAAGAGGAGAAGATTCATGCAGGACTTACTGCAAAAGAGTTTAATAAAAGAGTTTTGAAGCAATAAAAATTGGTGCGATGGCAATCGCACCCTATAGGAGATAAAATGCATAAAGTTATAATTATTTCAACCTTTTTATCTTCTCTTCTTTTAGCAGAAGGGTTTGAGTATAAAGGGAATATTGGTTTTGAATCAGCCTATATTGACCATGATATAGCAGGAAAACGAGACAAACAGAATGCTCTTCGTTTAGAGTTAGAGCTTAAACAAAAACTGAAAAGTGGTCAATTTGTTTTTAGTGGAAAAGCCATTATAGACAAAGATGATAAAGAGCGACGTTATGGAGATATTATAGATTTGTACTACAAGCATGAGTTTGAAAATTCAGATTTGCTTGTAGGGCGAAATACCCGTTTTTGGGGAGCAATGGAGTTCTATAATCATACCGATAATTTTAATACCAAAGACAGACTAGATGACCCTTTTGATTATGATAGCAAAATAGGGGCTTGGAATATTGCCTATACGCAATATTTTGAGAACTCCGAATTGGCTCTGATTGCAAAAGTACATGAAGAGAAACAGCAAGTTCAAGATAGTAAATCGGTTAATAACTTTTTTCCGTCTATCTATAGCGATAAATTAGAGACCCAAAAAGATAGAGATAGACCAACTCTCTATTTGAAATATAGTGGTTCAGGAGAGGATATACAAGTTGATTACTCTTTGATTTATCAAAATGGTTATGATGAACAGCGTTACTTAGCTCCTGTTAAAGGAGGGCTTCGGCAACACGCTTATATCGTAAACAAGCTTATGGGTTATGCCACGTTAGTTAATGGAGAGACAATCTATAAAACCGAATTGGCTTATACTAAAAGTGATGATGATAAGGTCTCTGATTATGCTCAGATAAGTGTGGGGCTAGAGCATACTCTCTATGGTATTTGGGATAAAGCTGATTTAGGATTGTTGGCAGAGTATTATAAATATGATGCCCAAGATAACAGCAAATTAGGAGCTAAAGAGTTTGGAAATCTTTTTGAAGACGATATTACCTTAGGCTTTAGATTGAGCCTCAATGATGGAGCTGATTCTGATGTACTTGGTGGTGTAGCCATAGATAGAGATAACCATGAAAAAATCTACTCTATTGAGTATAATACACGCCTCTATAATAAGTATAAATTGGGACTCTCTTTTCAACATTTAAGTCCCAAAAAAGATTCTATGTTTAAAGAGTTAGATAGAGTCGAAATTGAGATGGGATACTATTTTTAATGTAGGGTGTGATTGCTATCACACCAAAGATTAGAACATTATAGAAGATGCGATGCCAATCGCATCCTACGGAGGGAAAAATGAAAAAATATATAGCTTTTTTAAGACAATTCAAATGGCTGATAGCCATAGGTGTGCCACTACTAGTAGTGGCATTGGCATCAAATTTAAAACATCTTGAGATGGATGGCAGTTATCGTATTTGGTTTGGAGAGGACTCTAAAACATTAACTGATTATGATAATTTTAGAAAGACCTTTGGGAATGATGATGGTGTGGTTATTGTCTTTAAAGACCCCAATGGGATTTTTAATAAAAAAGCACTCGCCTCCATTGATAGAATCACACAAAAGCTTTGGAGAACAAAATATATTGCCAGAGTTGACTCCTTAACGAACTATCAATATGTACACTCCAATCCTGAAGAGCCTGATGATATCATTGTTGAAGATTTTATTCAAGATATTAAAACAGCTACACCTGCTTATTTAGCTGATAGAAAAGAGATTGCAACTAGCGACCCATTGGTTGTTGATGCTTTTATCTCTAAAGATGGAACAACTACTATGATTTCGGCACGACTCACACCAAAAGTTAATGACCAGAGTGATAAGAGTCTAGAGATTATGGGGTATTTGCATAAGATATTAGAGCCTGAAATAGCACAAACAGGATATAAATATTGGATTAACGGAGGGCCTGCTTTAAATGAAGCCTTTGTGGTTATTGGAACCTCTGATGCAACAACATTTACGCCCTTGGTACTTTTGGCTTCGATGATTCTTCTACTGTTACTATTTCGTAGAGCCTCGGGGTCTCTTATTCCTATTGGTGTGGTTGTCTTTACTTTTTTAACCGTTTTAGCTGTTCAGGTACTCTTGGGTTATAAACTTAATAACTTTACTGCCAATTTGCCTGTATTTGTGGTTGCTATTGGTATTGCTGATGCGGTGCATATCTATAGTGTTTGGTTGACACATAAACAAGAGGGTAATGATAATGAATCGTCTGTTTTTTATAGTTTACAAAAAAACTTTCTGCCTATCTTTTTAACCTCTTTAACTACAGCAGTAGGGTTTGCAACCTTGATTATCTCTGAAGTTATACCTATTTTAACGTTGGGAATTGCAACCGCTTCGGGTGCGATTTTAGCCTTTATTATCTCTGTTGTTTGGATGCCTTCGGTATTGCTTCTTTTGAAAAAACCTATAAACGCAGATATTGTAACTTCTATACAAGAGAAGAAGCCTTTGGGTTATGGGGCATTTATTATCAAGAATAACAAAAAAATAGTTCTTGTGACTTCTGTTATTTTTATCGCTTTAGCGATGGGACTTTTTCATGTTAAAGTTGATAGTAATACCATTCGATACTTTGATAAAGAGGTAGAGATACGCCAATCAACCGAGTTTATGATGGAGAATCTTACAGGTCCCATGGCGTATGAGATTGTTGTTGATTCAGGAGTTAAAGATGGTATTAAAAATCCTAAATTCATGAAAACAGTAGAGCAGTTTTATAATGATTTCCAATCTAAATATCCCGAGGCTCGACATTTGGCTTCGTTAATGGATACTATAAAACGGTTTAATAAGATTGTTGATGGAAAAGATGAGATTCCTCCGACTCAAAATCATATTGCACAGTATCTACTTTTATACTCGCTCTCATTACCTCAGGGGATGGAGATAAATGATAAGATGGATATTGATGAGAGAAAGCTTCGTATTACAGCACAAATGGATATTGTGGATACTTCTAAAGATTTAGAGATGATGAACTATATTGAAGAGTGGTGGTCAAAAACAGACTACTCTGCATCGGTTCAGGGGCAGACAGTCATGTTTGCACACATGCAAAAAGATGTAACCGATACACTGATTTACTCATTGAGTCTAGCGATATTTTTAGTCACACTAATTATGTTCTTTATCTTTAGACGACTCTCCATTTTATGGGTATTTATTCTACCTAATATTTTGCCTGTTGTCTTGGTTGTGGGGCTTATGGGTTGGATAGGAATAAGCATCGATATAGGTGTAGCTATTGCAGGAGCTATTATTATTGGGGTTGCGGTTGATGACACGATTCACTTTTTGGTCAAATATTTTGATGCAAGAAAACGAGGACTCAATATGGAAGAGACCTTTGATGAGGTTCTACGATATGCAGGAAAAGCCATCTTATTTACAACGATTATCCTCTCGGTCTCATTCTCGTTATTTGCATTTTCTAACTTTTCGCCAAATCAAAACTTTGGTATTGTAACCGCCTTTGCTCTGTTGATTGCCTTTGTCGTTGATTTACTATTGCTTCCTGCTCTTTTGAGTTTGTCTGATAAGGATTAAGTAGTCGGGGTGTCCTCTCCCCGACATTAATAGGCATAAAATAAAAACTCTATAAAACAAAAATGATTGATATATAAATATGTACTGAATGATGAAATATTTTTATATGCAGGTTTGTGTCGGGTAGAGGAGAAACCGACCTACAGCTGATTTTATAACCCTAAAAATACCAAAACCAAGAGAGTGTAGCATCACTCTCTTGCTCTCCATTTAAATCTTTATACTCATACTTTAGGTTGATTGCTGACTCTTGGTCAATACTATAGGTTATGAAAGGCTCTATCTCTTTTATCTCTCTATCCTCCGAAAACCACTCATTTGAAGCAGTGAATCCTAGCTTTAGATGTTTGGATGGATTATATAGTAGACCTATATTTCTTGCTATGCTATGCTCTTCGATATTTCTGTAGTAGATGCTAGGAGCAATGGTTACAAACCCATAAAAATTATCTCTACCAAGTGTAACTCCTGCTCCAGCAGTAAGATAGCTGTTGAGCTCATTATTGAATATTCGTTTTGCCCCTACGGCAACTTGCCATGAGATGGGTTTAAAGATTGCATCTTGAATGGCGTAAGATTTAATGTTTAAAAAGTCAATCTCTTCTAGATAAATTTTATCATTTTTGTATATCGCTTCTGTATCAAAAAAGCTAATATAGCCTCCTGAAATATAGCCATTGTCGTTATCGTAAATATCATGATAAGCAATCTTTGCACGTATTTTAATCGCATCTTCACTGCTATAGGAAAGAGAGGCTTTTGCAGAGAGATGACCCTCTTTTGGAGAGCTGGGCTTGATTGGTTTAACTTTGGTTATTTTTCCTAATTTACTTCTACTTTTTAGAATTTTTAAAAATTGAGAGAGGTAGTTTTTTTTATCGATTTTTCCATCGGAACGTTTAATCTTAAGAAGTGCAGTTGCCAAGTCCAACGAGGCAATTTTCTCTTCTCTAGAGAGTCCCTCTATCGTTGATAGATTGTACTCATTGCTCTGTGCAAAGGTCAAAGCTATAGAGTTATTTTGAATAGGTTGACTAAGTGTTAAAATCTCTTTTCGTTTTGAGGGGCGATAGAACTCTTTTTTTACTAATCCTTCAGAGACCACTGCTCGTAGAGTATCAATAGGAATCGCTTTGTGATTAAACTGCTTGATTAAACCACTCTCTTGTTTGGCAATCTCAATAAGCCAAAGTAGGTTATAGGAGCAATTCTCTGTTAAAAAGAAGTAGTCAGCATAAAAGTGACGAATCTCAAAGATGTGTAGTACCATCCTATCTATCTCCTCTTGTGTTAAATCAAGAGTATACTCCCAAATATCACGCTGTTCTAGGTCTGAATATTCATTTATTTTTTTATAATAGGGGTCTATAGAATAACGTCCTTTATAGCCACCAAATAACCCTTGATAGGCATAGACAAAGCCATTATCTTCGGCAGTTTGTGCTGCATAGTTAACAGCATAAGAGAGCAGAGGGGTATTGGGATTATTATCGATTCTTAAAAAGGTATGTCCAAAGGCTGAAGCAGGGGAGTTGATATGTGCCGAAGCTAGAATAAGCGTTATATGTTTAGCTCCTAACTCTTTTAACTCTTGGTTTAGTGCTTTACATTGGGGAATTTTTATCTTTTTTTTAAGAGTAGGAATTTGCTCTAAAATCCAATAAGAACGAGAAGGATAGTGACAGAGTGTTGAGTTTTCGTCATCGCTTTTGTCAGAAATAAGTTGATTAATTGAGGCTTGAAGTTCTGCTTTTGGATTGACTTTTCCATTTTCGGCAAAAAAGAACTTTGTGTCGTCAATTTCACTTTTCCCATTCTTGAAATGAAGAATTCGATGCCACTGTGGATTTTTAGAAAGTTGGGTAATTTGTAAAGAGAGATTATTGTCTGAAAAGAGAGAAGTTTGAATAAGTAGCAGTCCAAAAAAGAGTTGAACTGCCTTTTTTAGGGCTACTACCATTAGGTAATAATTATCCTAATGCTACGATATTGTCAATAACATCTGCTGATGATACATTTGACGATGTGTATATTTTATCAAAATTTGTTTGAAGTACTGAGGCAAATGTTTCAGGGTTAGATACATTTAAAAGAGTTGCAAGAGTTGTTAGTGCTTCTCCTTGACCGTTAGAGATATCAAGTGCTAGTGTATCCATGTTACCTGCTACAAATTCATTCGCTTTATCGTTAGATACAAATTTAGCTGGTTTTGCACATCCTGAAGTTCCTGAAGTGATACCAAAAGTTTGGTTACCAGAAGTTCCATTTGTTGTTGCTGCGAAAACTTGCATTAAAACTGAATCTTGATTTGAAATTACTTGGTTACCAAGTCCACAACCTGTGTTGGCACCAGCAAAAGAAGTGGTTGTTAAAAGAGCTGTCGTTGCTACAATAGATAAAAGTTTTCTCATTGTTTAAATCCTAGTTTATATTATTTTTGGAAGGATATTATAACATAATTTAATAAATAAAATACAATTTTGAAAACTAATTTTTAAATTTTATATTTTTTTAAAAATGATAATTAAATTTATAAAAGATATAATAGTAGCTTATTCTATCTATAGTAAATTTAAAAAGGATATTTTAATGAACTTGACCCCAGCAGAGTTAAATCAGTTTAATAGAAATGGATTCTTAATCTTAAGAAATTTTATTAGTAAAAGAGAGTGCGATGCTATTTTAGATGTGGCACTTGCTCATCTAAAACATAAGATTGAACCTGTTGAGACTGAGATTGACTATGGTGTAAAGTCTCAATCCTATCGTACAAATGTAAGTAATTATAATAGCTTAGAGCAAGAGGAGAGTGTTACTGTTAGGAGGCTTCGTCAAGTCTATCATCGGGATATTCTTTTTAAAAATTGGATGGAGAATCAAAAGATACGACCTATTTTAAAACAAATCTTAGAAGACAATGTTGTTGTGACTATTGCACATCACAACTCAATTATGACCAAAATGCCTTATAGTAGCAAAGAGACCTCTTGGCATCAAGATAGACGTTATTGGTCATTTTCTGATGATAATTTAGTGAGTGTTTGGTTAGCATTAGGAGAAGAGAATAGTGAAAATGGTGTTTTAGAGTTTATTCCTAAAAGTCATACAATGGAATTTTCTAAAGAGCAGTTTGGAGAGAAGGAGTATTTTGATACGACTCATCTAGAGAATGTGTCACTTATAGAAACAAAGCAGGTAACAAATTTAAATCAGGGAGATGTGGTTCTTTTCCATTGTAAATTACTCCATCGTGCTAACAGAAATCGGACAGATAAACCGAAGCTATCTTTTGTATATACGGTAAAAGGAAGTAGAACAGAGACACTAAAAGGGAGCCGATCTGCACAATATCCTGAAATTTATCTAGATTAGTATTGACATATAAGTAAAGTTAGGTTATAAATCGTCTACAATAAACCTTTAAAGTGATGACTTAGGTTTAAAAAAAATGATGTATAATAATTACATTAAATAAAAAAACTAATTGAAGGATTAACCAATATGGCAAAATATATTGAACTGACACAAGAGAACTTTGAGGCAACAATTGCAGAGGGCGTAACAATGGTAGATTTCTGGGCACCATGGTGTGGACCTTGTAGAATGATTGCACCAGTAGTTGAAGAGCTAGCTGAAGATTTTGATGGAAAAGCAAAAATTGCTAAAGTAAACACAGATGAGCAACAAGAGATTTCTGTTAAATATGGAATTAGATCAATTCCAGCAATTCTTTTCTTCAAAGATGGAGAACTTGTTGATCAGATGGTAGGTGCGGCTTCTAAAGATGCATTTGCTGAAAAAATTAACGCTCAATTGGCGTAACTTTTTGTTCTCATGCACCTGCATGAGAATCTCTTTTATGTTCGATGAACTCGAACCTACTTCTTTTTATTCAAACTTTTTAAATATACTAAATATTCAAGGATTTTTCAATGTTAGATTGTGCAATTATTGGTGGCGGACCTGCAGGTCTTACCGCAGGACTTTATGCAACACGTGGTGGTTTACAAAATGTAACCCTATTTGAGATGGGGCTTCCAGGTGGACAGATTACCCAAAGTTCAGAGATTGAAAACTACCCAGGTTTTTTTGAACATGACAAAACAGGTATGGACTTTATGGATACTTGGCAAAAACAGTGTTTTCATTTTGGTTTAAAACATGAGATGAAAAAAGTAGAACGTGTGGCTAAAACTGGCAATCATTTTACTATTACTCTAGAGGGTGGCGAAACAGCAGAGGCTTTAACCGTTATTGTCTGTACAGGTTCAACACCCAAACGGGCAAATTTCAATGGCGAAGATGAGTTTTTTGGAAAGGGTGTCAGCACCTGTGCTACTTGTGATGGATTCTTTTATAAAAACAAGCCTGTAACTGTGCTTGGTGGGGGAGATACAGCATTAGAAGAGGCATTCTATCTCTCTAATATCTGTTCGGATGTCTATGTGGTACACAGAAGAGACGAGTTTAGAGCAGCACCTCCTACACTTGATAGAATCAAAAGAAAAGAGAATATTCACTTGATTACCGATTCTGTTATAGAAGAGGCATATGGTGGTATGATGGGTCTTGATGGTGTAAAAATCAAAAATATCAAAACCGATGAGATTACTGATATGGCAAATACGGGTCTATTTGTATTTGTTGGACATAATGTAAATAACTCTGTTCTAAAAGATGAGAAAGGAGAGTTTATCTGTGCTATGAATGATTGGGGTCAAGTGATTGTTGATTTGAGTATGAAAACCAATGTAGCAGGACTATTTTCAGCAGGAGATATGAGAATTCAAGCACCAAAGCAGGTCGTTTCAGCAGCGGGAGATGGCTCTGTAGCTGCGTTGCAGGTTATTGCTTATATTCAGGAGCTTTCATAATATAAGCTCTTATAACCTCTTTAGTTCCCTCGTTAAACGTGGGAACTATTATGATATTCCTAATAAATCCCAACCTTATAAAAAATCATGTATAATCCGAAATAATTTAACGCACGAGGATATATAAAATGGCAAAAGTAGGAATAGTAGGAAGTACAGGTAGAATGGGAGAGCATCTTATCAACAATGTATTAGAGACAGAGGGCTTAGAGTTAAGTGTATTACATGTTTTTGATGAGTTAAAAGTAGCTGTTCCTGAGACAACACTAATTACTAATGATATGGCAACGGTTCTTGAGAATGCGGATGTTGTTATTGACTTTTCTGCTCCTGTGGCAACTCAAGATTTACTTGAAAATGCACTTAAAAACCCTACACCGTTGGTTATTGCAACAACAGGATTTACAGAGCATCAGCAGAATCTTTTAACAGAAGCTTCTGAAAATATGGCTATTTTATACTCTTCAAATATGTCAGCAGGTATTGCACTTTTAAAACAACTTGTAGAGCAGGTTGCTTCAACATTAAAAGATTTTGACATAGAGATTGTAGAACAACATCACAGACATAAAGTAGACTCTCCAAGTGGAACAGCGTTGACCCTTGGAGAATTTGCAGCAAAAGGTAGAGGTTTGGATTTGGATGCTGTTCGTATCTCTGGGCGTGATGGTCAGATTGGGGCAAGAACAAAAGATGAGATAGCTGTAATGGCACTACGTGGTGGCGATATTGTAGGAAGACACACTGTTGGTTTTTATAATGATGGCGAATTCTTAGAGTTAAATCATACAGCAACAAGTAGAGAGACGTTCTCTAAAGGAGCTATTCGTGCTGCAGGTTGGTTGGTTAATCAAAAAAGTGGGATGTATACGATTAATGATTGTTTAGGAATATAGTATGTGTGCAATTGTAGGAGTGTACGGTACAGAAGATGCAGCAAAAATAGCCTATTATGCTCTGTTTTCAATGCAACATCGTGGGCAAGAGTCCACGGGAATCTCTTCTGCTGATGGAGAGAAAATTCATTTAATCAAGAGAAGAGGGTTGGTTACAGATGTTTTTCATGAGGGACGTTTGAATCTTCTTTCAGGTGCGTGTGCTATTGGACACAATCGCTACTCCACAGCAGGTAAAGATTCTGTTCTTGATGCACAACCTGTTTTTGCCAAGTATAAGTTGGGAGAAATATCGGTAGCTCATAATGGAAATTTAACCAATAAATATGAAGTTAGAGATGCTTTAATTGAAAATGGTGCTATTTTCCAAACAGAGATGGATACAGAAAATATTGTTCACTTAGTAGCGAAGAGTCAAAAGAATAAACTGAAAGCTAGGATTAAAGATATGCTTACCAAGATAGAGGGAGCGTACTGTTTAGCAATTCAAAGTCGTAGTAAAATGTTTGTGGTTCGTGACCGTTTTGGTATTCGTCCATTAAGTTTAGGTAGACTCAAAGATGGTGGCTGGATTGTTGCTTCTGAAACCTGTGCTTTTGATTTGGTGGGTGCAGAGTTTATTCGTGATGTAAAACCAGGAGAGATGCTTATTTTTGAAAAGAACAAAGAGCCAAAATCAGAGATGATTTTTGAATCCGACCCACACCCTTGTGCTTTTGAGTATATCTATTTTGCACGACCTGACTCTATTATTGATGGTAAAACGGTCTACAATATGCGTCTAAAAATGGGTAAAAGATTAGCTCAAGAGACACCTGCTGATATTGATTTGGTACTTCCTGTTCCTGATTCTGGTGTGGCTGCTGCCAAAGGGTA
>Ga0256827_10000369_pt1 | contig 27587 bp, 26 predicted proteins | sample CV84metaG_FD_185977 | JGI IMG/M metagenome (GOLD analysis project Ga0256827, IMG submission 185977) | Hydrothermal vent microbial communities from East Pacific Rise, Pacific Ocean - CV84 | ecosystem: Environmental > Aquatic > Marine > Hydrothermal vents | place: Pacific Ocean: East Pacific Rise...
GTGTTACGCTATAATTTCAAGTGCTTCATATTTATTGTATTTTTTGCAAAAGGAATACGTTATGCAGTTGTTATTTTTTTAGCAAGTAATTTATGGTTATAAAAACAGGAAGCATAAACTTGTTTAGGAAAAGTTTTATGCTTGGTCAATATCACCAATAAGGTCAGAACATAAATCAAAACGATTGTGTGTCATAAGATGTACTTTACCATGTAAATCCATAATCTCATCAAAAATACCTTTAGATAGAGCAAAACCAACCTCTTGTTCTCTCTCTTCTCCATCCATAGCAGCAAGGTTCATCTCATCTATAATATCTTTAGGTACAGAAATTCCTGGAACTCTGTCATCTATGAAATTAGCTGTTCTTGCACGCACAATAGGAAATTGCCCCAATACTAAATGAGCCTCTTTTGCTGTATCTCTAATGCTAATCTCTTTTGCCTCTTCAAAAAGTGCCAAAAGCTCTTTAGCATTTTCTAAGTCATAGACAGGCTGAGTAATAATGGCTCTTGCACCGTAGTTCAACTTTTTAACCATACGTTTTTGCAAACTTCTCATATCTTTAGCTGTAGCATTGGTAACAGCAAAAGGGTAGATGGGCTTTGGAGCAGGTTTAAGTGCTTTGTTAGAGTAGTCAACACCTTTATTAAGATGGTGAATAATACTTAAAAGTAGGGTAGAGTCACGCTCCAATACACCTTTGACATCTGGTTGGTCTGAATATTTAGCTGGATCACCTGTAAGTGCTAAAATACAACGCAGGTCAAAATCATTTGCACCAAGCAGTGTTGATTGTAATGAGAGTTTATTTTTATCTCTCATGCTCATAGTTGCAATGACTGGTTTATTGAATGTTTGCTGTATTTTAATAGCTGAGAGTACACCAGACATTTTAAGTTTTGCAAGTGGATTGTCTGTACATGAAAATCCAGTAATTTTTTCATCTAATTTATGTTTTTTTATATCTGCAATGATTGCATCAACAGATGCTCCATGTGGAGGATTTATCTCAACCGTTATATATCTTTTTTCTAGGCATAGTACATCACAAAATTTTTCAAACATATTAACTACTCTTTTTTAATTTATTAGTTATAATTCTATCTAAATAATACATAGAGGTATATGATGTCTAAACTAGCAGTATTTGACTTTGACTCAACACTTATGGATGGTGAGACCATCGATTTTTTTGCAGAAGAACTTGGTTTTAAAGAGAAAGTAGTTGCTATTACCGATAGAGCAATGGCAGGAGAGTTAGATTTTTATGCTTCATTGGTAGAGCGTGTTGCACTTCTTAAAGGTTTGCCACAAAGTAGCGTAGAAGAGATATGTAAAACTTTACCTATGATGAATGGAGCAGCAGAAGTTGTAGCAGGACTTAAAGAGAAGGGTTACACAGTTGTATGCTTTTCAGGAGGATTTAGAGATGCAACTAAACCAGCTTGTGAGAAGCTAGGCATAGATGCAGACTTCTCAAATTTCCTACATGCAGAAGATGGCATTCTTACTGGTGCAGTAGGAGGCGAGATGATGTACTCAAATGCAAAAGGAGATATGATTACTCGTTTGCAGTCACTTTTAAATGTTGATCGTAAAGATACACTTGTTGTTGGTGATGGAGCAAATGACTTATCTATGTTTGCCCATGCCGATACACGTGTGGCATTTTGTGGGAAACCAGTCTTGAAAGAGGCTGCAACACATTGTGTAGATGTTAAAGACTTAAGAGAGATACTGACATTTATTTAACTGATTAAGAGCTAATATATTATTGATATTCAATAATATATTAGCTCTATTTATATCAAAAATAGAGAAAATATTCTCCTTATCTTGCAACATCCTAAACTCTTTAATGATACAATGTGATTTAACCTGACACTTGAAAACAAGTAGGGTGCTGGGCTAAAAAGATGAAAAATATTTCATCTATATGATTTAAGGAATTATATTGGATATTATTCAAGCGATAATCATTGGTATTATCGAAGGATTTACAGAGTTTTTGCCCATCTCTTCAACGGGGCATATGATTGTTGCATCTAAATTTTTAGGCATTGATGAGTCTGCACTTATGAAAGCTTATGAAGTTATTATACAGTTTTCAGCTATTATGGCAGTTATGCTTATTTATCGTGATAAAATTACATTCAAAAAAATTGATCTTTGGATGAAACTATTGCTAGCATTTCTTCCTCTTGCCATTGTTGGCTTTATCTTTAAAGATGTTATTAAATCACTTTTTAATGTACAAACTGTCGCTTGGATGTTCATTATTGGTGGTATTGTTTTCCTTATAGTGGAGTATTTTTACAAAGAGAGTGAACAGCATATTAAAGATGTGGAAGAGGTTTCTTATAAACAAGCTTTATGGGTTGGGGTAGCACAAATATTTTCTTTAATTCCAGGAACAAGCAGAGCTGGAGCTACAATTGTTGGTGGCTTATTGGCAGGACTCGATAGAAAAACATCATCTGACTTCTCTTTTCTCTTAGCTATTCCAGTTATGGCTGCTGTAAGTGGATATGATTTATTGAAGCATTATAAAGATTTTGCAGATGCAAATCTAGGAGCATTTATAGTAGGTTTTGCTGTCTCTTTTGTTGTCGCTTATATAACCGTAAAACTTTTCCTTGTATTTATACAGAAGTTTTCTTTTGTACCTTTTGGTATTTATCGTATCATATTTGGAATTATTTTATTGATGATATTGTAAAAAATTTTAATTATTTGGAGCAGGGGGGGTACAACACCATTAAGTTAAGAGTATATCTTTTTTGGAGTAGGGATTTCAATCCCGTTTTGATGGGACTAAAGTCCCTGCTCCTTGTATAGAAATAATCCTTAACTTAATGGTAATGAGGGGGGTAATATCCTTTAATAGGACTAAAGTCCCTGCACCTTATATTTTTAATATATTTTAATATTAGTGGATTTATAGAATTTCTTACGAGAAACTCACTTAAGTTCAAAATAATTTTTGGACATCTATTAATGAAGGTTAATTATGAAATTTAATGAATTTGATTTTCACCGTGATATTTCAAAAGGGGTGAAGATAGCAGGCTTTAGAGAGCCTAGTCCTATTCAGAAAATGGCAATACCTATTATTGCAAATGGTAGTGATATGGTAGGACAAGCACATACAGGAACAGGAAAAACGGCAGCTTTTGGTTTGCCAATGATGGATAAACTTGCAAAAGGTGAGATAGATAGAGCTTTAGTTATAACACCTACAAGAGAGTTAGCTACACAAGTAGCAGATGAACTCTATCATTTAGGTCGTTTTGCAGGCATAAGAACACTTACAGTTTATGGTGGAGTAGGTTATGGTCGGCAAATTGCACTTATTCATAAAGGTGTACAAATAGTTGTAGCAACGCCAGGAAGACTAAAAGATCTCTATAAAAAAGGGAAAATTGATGTTTTCAATCCTGAAATTGTTGTTTTGGATGAAGCAGATGAGATGCTTGATATGGGCTTTTTAGAAGAGATAAAAGAGATTTTTGAGTATATTCCTCAAAATAGACAAACGCTACTTTTTTCAGCAACTATGCCTGAGCCTATTAAAGAGCTTGCATCAAATATTTTATATGAGCCAGAATTTATATCTGTAATTGGAGATGAAGAGACAACAAATAATGTAATAGAACAGCGTTACTATGTGATTAATGAATCTCAAAGAGATGAAGCAGTGGTTAAGCTTCTTGAAACAGAAGATACAAATAAATGTATTATATTTTGTCGAATGAAGAGAGAAGTAGATAGACTTACTGAACATTTGCAGGCATTAGGATTTAATGTAGCAGGTCTGCATGGAGACTTAGAACAGATGGATAGAGAAGTAGTAATTAAAGGGTACAAAAGAGGACAAACTAAAATTATGGTTGCAACAGATGTTGCCGCACGTGGTTTAGATGTAAAAGATGTAACTCATGTTTTTAACTACCATATTCCTTTTGATCCTCAATCTTATGTACATCGCATAGGTCGTACAGGTCGTGCAGGTAGGAGTGGGCAAGCAATTACTTTGGTTACTACAGAAGAGTTTAGGGAACTTCAGCGTATTCAAAAAGAGGTTGGTGCAGATATGCGTTTAGCTACCATACAAGGTGGAGATGGCATAGATGCATCAGGACGTGAATATTTGGCTGATCAAATTAGAGATATTAATATCCATAATGATGCAGCTGAGATGATAGAACATATGGGTGATATGGATAGAGATATACTTTTAGAAAAGTTGATTTCTCGTCTTATAGAGGATGAGCAGCAAAATATAGGATCACAAATTGGCTTTGATCAAAGTGCAGTTGATGATATGATGCAAAGCTATGTAGGTGAACAAAAAGCTACTCGAAACAACAATCGTAGAAAAAAGAGAAGATAATGTTCTCTTTTTACCTAATAACAAGTAAAAGTGTTTTAAAATTTTACATCCAAACAAAAGGTGACTGTAATGGAAATTAATTTAGTAGGTGAAAGTATCAAGTTTATGATACTTGGAATGCTGATAGTCTTTACTTTTCTTATTGTGCTTGTGCAAATCATGAAACTTCAGGCAAAAATTATACATAAATATTTTCCAGAAAAAGCACCTGTTGTACCTACTCCTACAGTTCAAGAGAGTGTTGATGATGCACATCATGTTGCCGCTATTGTTGCAGCTATTTCAGAATTTCGTAAAAATAAATCATAAACAAGGTAACCTAAAATGGCAAAAAAATATATTGATGTAATGGATACAACTTTTAGAGATGGATTTCAATCTGTCTTTGGCAGCCGCGTACTTATGGAAGATTTTTTTCCTGCAGTAGAAGCCGCAAAAAAAGCAGGTATTAACCACTTTGAATTTGGTGGAGGAGCACGATTTCAATCACTCTATTTCTATCTTCAAGAAGATGCATTCAAAATGATGGATGGTTTTAGAGATATTGTAGGAAAAGATGCCAATCTACAAATTCTTTCACGTGGTATTAATACTGTAATGCTTGAAACAGCTAGTCGTGAGATGATTGATCTGTTTGCTAAAATGTTTCAAAAACATGGTGCAACTACAGTACGTAACTTTGATGCATTGAATGATGTAAATAATCTTCTATACCCTTCAGAGATGATTAAAAAGTATGGTATGAATAACGAAGTTTGTGTTACTATGATGGATCTTCCTCCAGGATGTAAAGGTGCTCATGATGTTGATTTTTATGAAAAAACTCTAAGAAATATTTTAGATTCAGGTATTGAATATGATTCAGTATGCTTCAAAGATGCTTCGGGAACAGCAAATCCTCATAAAGTCTATAAGACGATTGCAATGGCAAGAAAACTTCTTGGTGACTCTGTTCATTTAAGATTGCACACGCATGAAACAGCAGGTGTCTCTGTTGCTTCTTATCTCGCTGCACTTGAAGCTGGGGCAAACGGCATAGATATGGCAGCATCACCAGTAAGTGGTGGTACATCTCAGCCAGATATTTTGACTATGTTACATGCTACAAAAGGTACAAATTATAATCTTGGTGATTTGAAGCTTGACAAAGTACTTAAATATGAGGAGAGACTAAAAGAGTGTCTTTCGGAATATATGATTCCACCTGAAGCAACTCAGGTTTCACCTCTTATTCCATTCTCTCCTATGCCGGGTGGGGCAATGACTGCCAATACGCAGATGATGAGAGATGATGGTGATCTTGATAGATTTGATGAAGTTATTGCTGCAATGAAGGAAGTAGTTGAACGTGGAGGTTATGGTACATCAGTGACTCCTGTTTCTCAATTTTATTGGCAACAAGCTTATGAAAATGTTATGTTTGGTCCATGGGAAAAAATTGCTCCAGGGTATGGACGTATGGTATTGGGTTACTTTGGTAAAACTCCTGTAGCAGCAGATCATGAAATTATAGAGCTTGCAAGTCAAAAACTTGATCTTGAACCAGCTCTGGAAAATCCTTTGGATACTGCAGATAAAGATGAAAATAAATCTATAAAATATTTTACAAAAATGCTTGAAGAAGAAGGACTGAAAGTTACAGAGGAGAATATCTGTATAGTGGCAGCATGTAAGCAAAAAGGTATTGCATTCTTAAAGGGTGAATCACCGCTTATAGTTAAAAAAGGTAAAGAAAATAATTGTGGAGAAGAAAACATGGCAGGAAATTATACAGTAGTCGTTGATGGTAAACAGTACAGTGTTCAAGTAGCAGAAGGTGATGGAGACATTCAAATATCACCTACTGTACAAACAACGACAGTAGCACCCGTAGCAACACCAGCTTCAGCTGCACCAGTATCTAACGGAGTTGGAAGTTTAGAGATTCATTCACAAACGCCAGGTAATGTATGGAAAGTATTGAAAAATCCAGGTGATAGTGTAGCAGAAGGTGAAGTAATTATGATATTAGAAGCCATGAAAATGGAGATTGATATTACTGCACCGCAAGCAGGTAAAATTGTGACAATAGATGTGAATGTCAATGATTCTGTTGCGGATACACAACTTCTGGCTACAATGGACTAAAGATGAATTTTAAACATCTTTTACTTTCGTTGTTATTTGTTTTTGCAACATTAACATCAACACTTCAAGCAGCAAGTGAGCATGAAACTGTTGCTCCTCAGATACAGAAAGAGCAAAAAGTCTATGTTGAGAAATCAGTTACGCAATTGCTTGGAAGTTTTTTTGAGACGACAGGGCTAAATGCCATTGTAAATCCTTCTCATGAAAAGATTGATGTAGCTGGGAAACAAGTAGATGGTGCTTGGTATAAGAGTTATGGAACGGTTATTATGTTTATAATCATCTTCATTCTTTTTTACTTAGCTGTTGCCAAAGGCTTTGAGCCTCTACTTCTTTTACCCATCGCCTTTGGTGGATTACTTGCCAATATTCCTATTGCCCACATGACAGGACCAGAAGGAATGCTTGGTATTATTTATAATATGGGTATTGCCAATGAGTTCTTTCCACTACTTATTTTTATGGGTGTTGGTGCTATGACAGATTTTGGTCCATTGCTTTCTAATCCTAAAACTGCACTGCTTGGTGGTGCTGCACAGTTTGGTATTTTTGGTTCTTTAGTAGGTGCTGCGATGCTTTCACAATATACTGGCATTGTTGATTTTACGCTTAAACAGTGTTCTGCAATTTCTATTATTGGTGGAGCTGATGGTCCTACATCTATCTTTATTGCAACAGCACTGGCTCCTGAGCTTTTAGGTACAATTGCTGTTGCAGCTTACTCTTATATGGCATTGGTTCCAGTAATCCAACCTCCAATAATGAGGGCATTGACAACAAAAGAAGAACGTCAAATAGTGATGAAAACAACAAGAAAAGTAAATCCAATTGAAAAATTGATATTTCCTTTGGTAATTATTATGATGATTGCACTCATCCTTCCAGATGCAGCACCACTTATGGGAGCTTTTGCATTTGGTAACTTTGCAAAAGAGTCAGGTGTTGTAGATAGACTTTCTAATGAAATGCAAAATTCTTTGATAAATATTGTTACTATTTTTCTTGGCTTAGGTGTTGGTTCTAAATTGCAGGCAGATTCATTTTTAGTTGCTGAAACTTTAGGAATTATGGTAATTGGCTTACTAGCATTTGCAGCAGGTACAGCTGCAGGGGTTTTAATGGCTAAAGTAATGAATAAGTTTTCTAAAGAGCCTATTAACCCTCTTATTGGTGCAGCAGGTGTTTCTGCTGTACCTATGGCAGCAAGGGTTGTAAGTAAAGTAGGTTCAGAAGAGAAGCCTGGAAACATACTATTGATGCATGCAATGGGTCCAAATGTAGCAGGTGTTATTGGTTCAGCGGTCGCAGCAGGTATATTGCTGTCTATCTTTAAATAAATTAGATTATAATAGATTTACAAAACATTTATTAAAAAAAGGAGAATATAGTGAGTAATTTTGAACAAGAGTCTTTAGACTATCATAAAGCACAAAATGCATTTGATACCAATGGAAAAACGGGGACACTTTTAACGAAGGCGTGTGATACAGAAAAAGAGTTATCTATGGCATATAGCCCAGGGGTAGCTTACCCATGTCTTGAGATTCAAAAAGATGAAGAGAAAGCGTACGAATACACTAATAAGGGTAACCTTGTTGCTGTAATTTCTGATGGTACAGCCGTTCTTGGTCTTGGTGATATTGGTCATTTAGCTGGTAAACCAGTTATGGAAGGGAAAGGGGTACTTTTTAAAGCTTTTGCTAATGTTGACTCTGTTGATATCGAATTAAATACTAAAGATTCAGATGAAATTGTTAATATTGTAGCTGCAATGGCAGATAGTTTTGGAGGTGTTAACCTTGAAGATATTTCTGCACCTCGTTGTTTTGAAATTGAGAATCGTCTCAAAGAAATTTGTAATGTACCAGTTTTCCATGATGATCAACATGGTACAGCAGTTATTACTACAGCTGGACTAATTAATGTACTTGATATGACAGGTAAAAAAGCTGAAGATCTTAAAGTTGTTGTTATTGGTGCTGGTGCATCAGGTATTGCATGTTCAAATATGTATAAGCAGTTAGGTGTTAAAAATATTACAATGCTTGATTCTAAAGGTGTTATTCATAGTGGTCGTGATGATTTAAATCAATACAAACAGCAGTTTGCTTTTGATACAGATGATCGTACGCTTGAAGATGCTATGAAAAATGCAGATATGGTACTTGGATTGAGTGGACCAGGGTTAATTGATCCTGAGTGGGTAAAAACTATGAGTGATAAAAATCCTATTATCTTTGCTTGTGCAAATCCAACACCAGAGATTATGCCACCACTTGCAAAAGAGGCACGTCCTGATCTTATTATTGGTACAGGTAGAAGTGACTTTGCAAACCAAGTAAACAATGTACTTGGATTTCCACAAATATTCCGTGGTGCATTAGACGTTCGTGCAACAAAAATCACTGAAAATATGAAAATGGCAGCTTCTCGTGCTTTGGCTACTTTGGCAAAAGAGCCTGTACCTGATCATGTTAAAAAAGCACATGGACGTGGTGACGATATGACTTTTGGTACTGAATATATTATTCCATCACCATTTGATCGTCGTGTATTGATTTATGTTGCTTCGGCAGTGGCACAAGCAGCTGTAGAAGATGGTGTTGCTCGTATAAAAGATTTTGATTTGGATGCATATAAAGCCAAATTACAACGTTTAGCTGATCATCTTGATGGAAAATAACACATATTAAAAATAAGGAAAAAAGAATATCATGAGTAACAAAACGCCAAACGGACTTGATAAGCTGGGATTAAAAAATATTGGAAATATCTTTTATAATTTGAGTTATGACGAGTTGCAAGCACACGAAATAGAAGCTGGAGAGTGTAAAATTTCTACATCTGGCACAGCAATGTGTGATACAGGTATCTTTACAGGACGTAGTCCTAAAGATAAATATTTTGTTGATCAGGAGCCGTCAAACAAGCATATTGCTTGGGGTGATGTAAATGCAAAAATAGATAAAAAGGTTTATGAAGAACTTTTAGATCTTACACTTTCACAACTCTCTGGTAAAAATATTTATGTTACTGATGTTTATGCTGGTGCGAGTGCAGCAAGTAAAAGATCGGTAAGATTTATTACTGAAGTGGCATGGCAGGCACATTTTGTTAAAAATATGTTCATTAGACCAACTGAAGCAGAACTTGATACTTTTGAGCCTGATTTTACGGTTTACAATGCTTGTAAAACAGTAGATGATAAATACAAAGATCATGGGTTAAACTCAGATGTGTATGTTGTATTTAATGTTGAAGACAATGTTTCTATTATTGGTGGTACTTGGTATGGTGGCGAAATGAAAAAAGGTATATTCTCTATGATGAATTACTGGCTACCTCTTGAGGGCAAACTATCAATGCACTGCTCTGCAAATGTTGGTAAAGATGAAGATGTATGTTTATTCTTTGGTCTTTCTGGTACTGGTAAAACTACACTCTCTACAGATCCTCATCGTGCCTTAATTGGTGACGATGAGCATGGCTGGGATGATGAAGGTGTATTTAACTTTGAGGGTGGATGCTATGCTAAAGTAATCAATCTTGATGCTAAGTCTGAACCAGAAATATTTGGTGCAATTGTTAAAGATGCACTGTTAGAAAATGTTGTTGCAGATGAAAATGGACTTGTTGACTATACTGATGGTTCTAAAACTGAAAATACACGTGTATCTTACCCAATAGAGCATATTGAAAATCATAAAGAAGATCTTCAAGCAGGTCATCCTAAAAATATTATTTTCCTAACAGCAGATGCTTTTGGTGTTCTTCCTCCTGTTTCCAAATTAAGTAAAGAGCAGGCAATGTACTATTTCCTTTCTGGTTATACTGCAAAAGTTGCAGGAACTGAAAGAGGAATTACTGAACCTGTAGCAACATTCTCAGCATGTTTTGGTGAAGCTTTTTTACCACTGCACCCAACAGATTATGCAAAACTACTTGGTACCAAAATAGATGAACACGATGTAAGTGTATATCTGGTTAATACTGGTTGGACAGGTGGTCCGTATGGCGTTGGTAAACGTATGAGTATTAAAGATACTCGTGCATGTATTAATGCTATTCTTGATGGTAGTATTAAAGAATCAGAGTTCGATACTACAAGAACTTTTTGTCTTCATGTACCAAAAACACTTGGAGATATTGAACCTGCACTTCTTAATCCAAGAAATGCTTGGTCAGACAAAGAAGCTTTTGACGCACAACGTGATAAGCTAGCAGAGATGTTCATAGAGAATTTCCATCGATATGATGATAACGGTGGTGAATTTGATTATGCATCAGCAGGACCACAACTGTAATATCTTAGCTACTTTCCCATCTTCACGATGGGAATATTTACTCTCTCCAAAAATTATCTTTCTTTATATTTAAAAGTAGTATTCTTAATTATTATGCTAATACAAACAAAAAGGAACCAATCAATGAATACAAAACGTTTTAAATTTGTAAGCAATTTTATTGCCATCTTTATTTTTATCAGTTTACTTACTCGTGTTATATTATTAGCACTAACATATGATCATGTAGATATGCAAATAATAGAAATAATCAAAATATTTTCTATAGGGTTATTTTATGACTTAGTAGCTGTTAGTTATTATCTTATTCCATTTATTATTTATCTTATTGTTATTCCCAATAAAATATTTAATTCAAAAATACATAAGTTATTCAGCCTTACTATCTATTTTTCTGTTATATATTCAGTTATATTTAATGGTTTTAGTGAATATTTTTTCTGGGAAGAGTTTGGAAAACGTTTTAACTTTATTGCAGTAGATTATTTGGTTTATACACATGAAGTAATTCATAATATATTGGAATCATACCCTATACCTCTTTTAGTTACAATTATTTTAATTATAACTTCAATTCTCTTTTATGGTATTTTGAAAAAAACCTCCTTTTATAATGAAGTATTTACTGGAACTATATCTTTTACAAAAAGGTTGAAAATTGGGGCTATATATTTGGCTATACCATTATTGCTTTTTATAGTTTTAGATAAACAGACTTTAACACATACTTGTAAAAATAAATTTAATCAGGAACTCTCTAAAAATGGTTTTTATTCACTTTTCTCTGCTTTTAGACATAATGAATTGGATTATGATGAATTTTATAAAACATTGAAACCTAAAACTGTATTTACGCACCTCCATACTTTATTGAAACGAGAAGATAGAACCTTTAAAAATAGTGATATTTATGATATTACACAAGTTGTAAGCACGTCAAAAAAGCCTAAAAATTACAATGTTGTGCTAATAATGGTAGAGAGCCTTAGTGCTGAATATATGGGAATATTTGGAAATAAAAAAGGTTTAACCCCACATTTAGATCTTTTAGCAGATAAGTCTCTCTTTTTTGACAATTTTTATGCTACAGGTACAAGAACGGTTAGAGGTATGGAAGCTGTAGTGTTATCACTACCTCCTACACCAGGAAGAAGTATTGTAAAACGTCCAGACTGCCAAAATAAAAATTCAGCAGGATTAATTTTTAAAAATCTGGGATATGAAAATAAATTTATTTATGCAGGACATGGATATTTTGACAATATGAATTATTTCTTTTCTAACAATGGATTTAAAATAGTAGATAGACTTGAATTTAAAGATGATGAAATTACATTTTCTAATGTTTGGGGTGTATGTGATGAAGATTTATTCAATAAAACAATGCAGGAAGCAGATAAATCATATGAACATCATAAGCCATTTTTCTCTTTTATTATGACAACATCTAATCACCGACCATATACTTATCCTGAAGGAAAGATTGATATTCCTTCTCATACGGGTAGAGATGGTGGAGTAAAATACACAGACTATGCAATTGATAAATTTTTAAAAGATGCTTCTACAAAGCCATGGTTTGACAATACAATTTTTGTTATTCTTGCAGATCATAATGGAGGTAGTGCAGGAAAAACTTCTTTACCTGTATGGAGATATAAAATTCCATTGATTATGTATGCACCAAAAATAATTTCTGCTCAAAAAGTTTCTAAGTTATCTTCTCAGGTTGATTTGATGCCTACATTATTGAATATACTTGGGCAAAGCTATGAGGCTAAAATGTATGGTGATAATATTTTAGCAAATGACCATCAAGAAAGAGCATTAATTGGAAATTATCAGAAGTTGGGACTTTTGAAGAAAAATAAATTGACTATACTCTCTCCAGATAAAACTGTACAAAGTTATATTATTACAAAGCAGACTATTAGTGCTGCAAGCTATGAAGAGAAGAATGTAAGTGAGGATGATATTAAAGATATAGTAACATATTATCAGAGTGCTAGTTATTTGTATAAAAATCAATTATTAGGTTCAACTAAAAATTAATAATATTCAAGCCAGTATTAACATAAGACATATTATAGTTCTGAAAATATTTTAAAGGATATATCATGGATGTAAATAAAATAAGAAAAATTTGTAGGCCTGTTAGAATTGTATTGGGACTTGCACTTATTGGTGCTGGTATTGTTACTGGAATTAAATGGTTTTATTTAGGTGTTGTTCCACTAATTGCAGGACTTTCAAACTTTTGTCCGCTATGCATTATTACAAAAAAGTGTGATATAGAAGAAAAATAGTTTTACCACATAAAAGGAGGTTTTCCTCCTTTTAACCGTCACTCATTAAAAGGAATGTCATGAACAAGCTTAGACAATATTTAAATGCACATTCAAATGATGAACTGCATCCCTCTGAAATTGCCAATCTCCTTAAAGATTTGGATGAGAAAAATTTTGATGAAGCAATCCAGTCAATTCCAAAAGAGTTTATTGCAGATGTTGCTCTTGAACTTCCCGATAGATATTTTGAAGATGTTGTTGAATCTTTTACTCCTAAAGAGTTAGCTGACTCTGTTGCTGAACTTGAGTCAGATGACCAAACAGACTTTATTCAGGAACTTGAAGAGGTTGACCATGAAGTAGCTAAGGAAGTTTTTGAACAACTGCATGTTGATGATCAGGCAGATATTTTACATCTTAAACAGTATGATGAAGATGAAGCTGGTGCATATATGCAGACGGAAGTATATACGGCAAATCTTCACGATACAGTACACGATGTCATTAAAGAGTTTGCTAAACTAAGAAAACAAGATGAACTTGAAAATGTAAATTATCTTTTTGTGACTGATGAGAAAAATATTTTACGTTACGGAATAGGTTTAGATAACCTTCTTGTGTTCGATTTTGATAAAACATTACAAGAGAATATAGAAGAAAATCCTGAAAAATTTAAACCTATTAGGGGAAATAATCACGATGATATTGAAGATATAGTTCAGAAATTTCAAGAGTATGATCTCTCTTCTATGCCTATTGTTGATTATAATGGTTCTCTGCTTGGTCGTATTACTTCTGATGATATTTATGATGTTATGAATGAACAGGCAACAGATCAAATGTATAACCTTGCCGGGGTTAATGATGATGCGGAAGAGGATGATGATCTTCTGAAAGCAGGAAAAGCTCGTGCTATATGGTTAGGTATTAACCTTATTACTGCTATTGTAGCTTCACTTGTTATTGGACTTTTTGAGGAGACACTACAAAGTATTGTTGCATTAGCTATTTTAATGCCTATTGTTGCTTCTATGGGAGGAAATGCTGGTACGCAGAGTTTAACAGTTGTTGTTCGTCAACTTGCTCTTGGAGATATTGCCAAACATGATGCTTATCGTACAATTAAAAAAGAGGTCATACTCTCTCTTGCAAATGGTTTTGTTTTCGCTATAATCATGGGTATTATAGCTTCTGTATGGTTTGATAAGGGAATGTTAGGTGTTGTTATAGCTTTTTCTATGATTATAAACCTCTTTATGGCAGGATTTATTGGTTCCATGGTACCACTATTGTTAAAAAGTGTCAATATTGACCCTGCCATAGGAAGCACAGTTATTTTAACCACAGTTACAGATGTTGTTGGTTTTTTCAGTTTTTTAGGTTTAGCGACCGTTATTTTATTATAGAACCTATGGGTTCACAAAGGATTTTTTAGTCAAATGGACTTGCTACTTTTATATTTTTTCGCTGCGGTAATAATATCGTTTATCTGCTCTATTTTGGAATCAGTTTTACTCTCTGTCAATATGCCTTACATTTCAGTTCTTGAAAAAGAGCGTCCAAGAGTAGGCACACTTTTAAAATCTCATAAAACTAATATCAATAAGTCTATTGCATCTATCTTGATTTTAAATACCATTGCCAATACACTTGGTGCGGCAGCTGTTGGAGCTCAAGCTGAGAGTATTTATGGTGTTGGTGCTGTTTTTTATGTTTCCATTATTTTAACTTTTGCCATCCTATTTTTCTCTGAAATAATTCCTAAAACAATAGGGGCTGTGTATTGGAAATCATTAGCACCTGTTGCTGCATATATAATACGTTTTTTCATCTGGATTACCTATCCAATTATACTTATGACACTATTTGTAACAAATCGTATTAAGAAAAATGATGAAGGAATGAGTCTTACACGTCAGGAGCTTATAGAATCTACTCTTATGAGTGAAGATGAGGGTGTCCTAGATGAGCAAGAGTCAGATGTAATAGAAAATATACTTATGTTAGATACTATTAAAATTGAAGAGATTCTTACACCAAGAACAGTGGTTTTTGCAATTGATGGTAACAGAAGCATCAAAGATATTGTGCAGAATGAAGATTCAATATTTAAATTCTCACGTGTACCTGTTTTTGATGGAAATATTGAAAATATTACAGGTATGGTAATGGCGAAAAAAATCTTTCAACAAGCTTTGCAAGATGACTCTGTAACTCTTAATAGTATTCAGAAAAATATTTATAAAATAAATGAAAATATTCCTGTTTCTATGGCTTTAGATCTATTTATTAAGAAAAAAGAGCATATGTTTTTAGTGCAAGACTCTTACGATCAAACAGAAGGGATTGTAACACTTGAAGATTGTGTTGAGACTATTTTAGGGGTTGAAATAGTCGATGAGAGTGATTCTCATGCAGATATGCGTGAAGTAGCAAAACAAAAAATGAAGCTCAAACGCAGACTTGAAAATAGTGATTTAAATTTAGATTGATAACTTTATTATTAATACCTAAAACTAAAAGAAGAAAAGATAATTATGAGTAGAGAACAAAAAGAAGAAAATAAAATATCATTAGCAACACTTGGATTGAGTGATGAGATACTTGATGCACTTAATGATAAAAGTTATGAGTATGCAACTCCCATTCAAAAAGCTTTGATACCTGTTATGTTTACCAGACGTGACATCATGGCAGGGGCTCAGACTGGTACGGGGAAGACAGCAGGTTTTGCTTTGCCCATACTTCAAGAGTTAGCTAAGTCATTTGTGGAGGGTAAGCATTACCCTAAGGCAGTCATACTTGTACCTACAAGAGAATTGGCAAAACAAGTACATGCATCTTTTGAAGCGTATGGGAAGTATTTACCGCTAAAAAGTACGGTGCTTTATGGTGGATCAAATCTTACATCTCAAGCAAATAGACTTAAAAATGGCATGGATATTGTAGTTGCAACATCAGGACGGCTTTTAGAGCATATTTATCAGAAGAATATAAATCTTGACTCTGTAGATTATTTGGTTTTAGATGAAGCAGATACTATTTTAGATATGGGTTTTGTACATGAAGTCAGTAAAATACTACAGCACTTACCTCAAAGGCGACAAAATATACTCATCTCTGCAACACTATCAGGTTCAGTCAAAAGGTTGGCAGAGCAAATACTCACTAAGCCAAAACTCATAGAAGTAGATAGTATGGGTACTTCTGCAAACTCTGTAGAGCAGATTGTTTATCCTGTAGAAAAAGAGAAAAAGTCAGAACTGTTGTCATATTTGATTGGTTCACGTAACTACAAACATGTACTTGTTTTTGTTCGTAAAAAAGAGCTTGCAGATGAAGTAGCTTCTTACCTAAATATGACTGGACTTAAAACAGCAGTAATACATGGTGGTAAAAGTTCAGGTGAAAGATCTAGGGCATTAGAGGGGTTCAAAGAGGAGAAAATACGTGTATTGGTTGCAACAGATATTGCTGCACGTGGTTTAGATATTCCTACTTTGGGTGTGGTAATGAATTATGATATTCCACACGTTACAGGAGACTACATACACCGTGTAGGGCGTACAGGTAGAGCAGGGGCTAAGGGTTTGGCTATTACACTTATTTCGCCTAAAGAGATGGTTGCATTGAAAGATGTTGAGCGTCTTATGGGAAAAACTTTACCACAAGAGAAGCTTGAGGGGTATGCTCCTAAAATTGTTCTTGTACAAAAAGGTGCTCGTAAAAATAAAAATGAACATAAAAATACAGATGGTGCATTTGGAAATAAAAAGAAAAAAACAACTTTTGCTCCCAAAAGTAAAAAACGTAAAACAACTAAACGTGATGCTTTTAAAGCGTATGATGCAGCAAAACCTAAAGTAGAGAAAAAAGATAAAAAACGTGGAAGAGGGCGAAAATAATTAAAATTGACCAACTATTAAAGTTGTTTGGCTATTATTCTTAAAATTATAAGGAGATAAAATGGCAATACCTGAAGATATAGGATGTAGCAATGAAACATGTGTTGATGCACCAAAGTGTCAAAGAACAGTAATCTATGAAAATGGAACAGCAAGAGAAGTAAAAAGTTTTGGTGGAACACCAGACAAAGGCTGTGGTAAATTTCTTCCTAAGAAGGAAGAGTCTAAATAAACAGAGTTTTAATCCAAATGATTATTTGGGTTGAAACAATTTTATAATATAATAAATTCGCTTTTCTATATCCATAATTGAATAAGGAATTTAATGCAACTTATTGACTACTCTACTTCACTACTCTCTTTTCTCGTACCCGCGATAACAATTGTATTGGCAATAACTACAGGTCGTGTAGTGTTATCTCTTCTTACTGGTGCAGCTATTGGTGCGTTAATGCTTAATGGCTTTGGATTAGAGAGTTTCTCTTACCTATGGGAAAGATTTTATGACATATTTATTACAGATGGAAGCATAGATATATGGACATTAAATATTTTTCTTTTTCTTATTCTTCTTGGTGGAACAACAGCTGTACTTACACTTAATGGTGCAACAAAGGCATTTGCAGTATGGGCTCATAAACGTGTCAAATCACGAAGTGGTGCTTCACTTTTAACAGTTTTTCTAGGCATTATAATTTTTATAGATGATTACTTCAATGCCATTGGAGTAGGGGCTATCTCCAGACCTGTTACGGACAGCTTTAAAATATCACGTGCCAAACTCGCTTATCTTATTGACTCTACTGCTGCACCTATGGTGATTTTGACCCCTATTTCAAGCTGGGGAGGGTATGTCATTGGTATTTTAGGAACAGCCTTTGCTGCACACCAAATAGAGATGGGTGCTTTGTCTGCTTATGTACAGATGATACCTATGAATTTCTATGCCATTCTAACTATAGGTTTGGTACTCTATACTGCTGCAACTTCATTTGACATAGGTCCAATGGCAGTACATGAAAAGCGTGCAAGAGAAGAGGGTATTCTTTTCGATCCAGATAGTGAATTGCGAATTGATTCTAACTCTCTAGTTGAGGGTGAACATGGAAAAGTATATGAACTTTTTGTAACTATTGGCTTACTAATCGGAGTAACAATATCTGCACTTTTCTTTACAGGTGCTGCTGCATTAGCTGAAAAAGGTAAAATTTTTACATTCATAGATGCCATTGAGAATGCTGATGTTGGTGCATCACTTGTATATGGTTCTGGTACATCACTCATAGTTGCACTGATTTTTAGTTTTTTGAAACCACATGCAAATAAAGATACTCTTATGGCTGTTCTAAAGGGTGCAGGTACTATGAAAGAGGCTATGATCATTCTTACAGCTGCATGGCTAGTTGGTGCAGTTATTAAAGATTTACAAACTGGTGCATATATTGCTTCACTTGTTAAAGAGCATTTAGATTTGAACTATCTACCTGCACTGATTTTTATACTTTCAGCATTAATGGCATTTGCAACAGGTACCAGCTGGGGAACTTTTGGAATTATGATAGGAATTACAGCAGGTATTGCAGTAGAAACTGACCCTGAAATAATACTTGTCCTTCTCTCAGCTGTGCTATCGGGTGCTGTAATGGGTGATCACTGCTCACCCATATCAGATACAACAATCCTCTCATCTATCGGTGCAAGGTCAAATCATATTGACCATGTAAAAACACAAATTCCTTATGCTATCATATCTGGAGTTTCTGCTTTGGGAGGTTTTGTCACCATTGGGGTAACAGGAAGTTTAAGTTTAGCATGGCTTGTGAGTATTGCACTTATAGTCTCTATAGTATTTGCCATAAAAATAAAGCAGAATTAGTTAGGAACCCGAAACTAGTTTCGGGAAAAATAGTATTTTGCTACTATCTATTTTGATGTATTTTTAGAAGTATCTTTAAGAGAAAATTTCCCTATCTCTTCCAAGAAGGTAGTTGCATACGATCCTTTTGGAAGGTAAAATTCAACTGTAAGTTTTTTACTATCACTATTATATGAAGTTTCAACATCTTTTGGCCATATCCATGCAAAACGTCTGTCACCCTTCAGTGAACTTAACTCTGTATCGTCATACTCTTCTTCAAGATAGTACGCATCATTTTTTGCACGTTGTGCATTTGCTCCACATAGCAGACCTGTTGGGCTTATTTTTTTCTGTGCAAAAGCATTAGCACTCTGCGTCATATCTTTTACAAAATTCAATTTTCCATAAGGGTATGGCATAATAATATCACCAAGAAAAAGTTTAAAAAAGTGAGGTTGTTTAGCTAAAACTTTTACTAACTCTAACGGGTATTTTAATTTTTTAGCAGCAGCCTCTGCCTTATTGCCGCTAATGATGCTTGAGAGTTTAACTCTTGAACCAAGCCATCTGTTATAGAGGTAACTCTGGTAGGCAGATACAAGTAATTTCTCTTTACTACCTTTTAGCTTTTTCCCAGAATGTGCTATCTCTTTTCCTTGTAAAAATGAGCGACTATCTTCCCCAAAACGCTGATACCCATAATAGTTTGGAATACCATCAACTTGCATCTTTTTTGCAGTAGTATTAAAAAACTTTGCATCACTCTCATTTATATAGTGTAAAACGATGGAAAATTTATTGCCTTTCAAGTGTCCTATTTTTATGGGAGCTTTGTTGTATGTACGCTCTAATATCTCTATTTTTTCTGTAGTAAGATTTTTATTGAGTTCTTTTTCATACTGTTTTGGAAGAGAAATATACTGAATAGTTGTTGCATTTTTATCTTTAAGTCCAGCATAGCCTATGTCACGCTCTTGCAAGCCTGTTGCTTTTGCCAAAACAGTAATGAGTTTCCATGTACTCATGTCTGTTTTTTTAATTTTAAGTATAAGGTAGTTACCTGTTCCTGTTGGTGTGTAAAGTGGTATCTCTTCTACAAAAAAACGTTCAACTGTCTGTTTAAAGTCAAATTTTAGAGGGCTATGGTTATATGCGTAATTTTTAATGTGATTCATAGATGAATTATATCAAAAAAAAAGAGTTTAGAGGTTCTCACTGTTTTTTTGATTTATTATAATTTTTTTAAATTTTAATATCTTTATTTAGATAATTTAGGTATTTTATTAATAATTATATTTTAAAGGAATAAATATGCAATTAGCTATGACAGCTACAACAAAACTGATACGTATTGTTACAATATTTATATGCGTGCTTTTTATAGCACCAGCACTACACGCTGAGGAGAAACCAAATATAGTTATTATTTTGGTTGATGACCTTGGTAATGCTGATTTAGGCTACCGTGGTAGCAAGATAAAAACACCAAACATTGACACACTAGCCAAAGAGGGAGTACAACTTGAATCGTTTTATGGTATGCCACTTTGTACACCTGCTCGTGCTGCTTTAATAACAGGTCGTTACCCTATGAGAACAGGACTACAGACATTTGTTATATTCCCTGGACACACTTATGGGCTACCCACAGAAGAGACAACACTTCCCCAAGCACTAAAAGAGTCAGGATACACTACAGCTATGGTTGGTAAGTGGCATTTAGGTCATGCAGATAAGAAATATTGGCCACAAAACCGTGGGTTTGACCACTTTTATGGTAACTTAGTTGGTGAAGTAGATTACTTTACTAAAGAGCGTGGTGGTATTATTGACTGGCAGCGTAACGGTACTTTTATTAAAGAAGAGGGGTATCATACTACACAGATTGGGGATGAAGCTGTAAAGATTATTGAAGAGCAAGACCCTAGTAAACCTCTATTTTTATATTTTGCTGCATTAGCTGCACACTCTCCTTACCAAGCACCAAAAGGTGGAGCAGAAGCATATAAAGATATTTTTAAAGACAAAACAAAACAGATTTATGCAGCTATGATTACTGAACTAGATGTTCAAGTAGGTCGCATAGTAAAAGCACTTGAGAAAAAAGGTATTTTAGACAATACTCTCATCTTCTTTGCTTCAGACAATGGTGGTAAATTGGCAGGTTCTGTAAGTGCCCCAGGAACTGGAGCATTAAAGACCCCACCTGCATCTAACGGAAAATTCCGAGATGGAAAAGCTAGTCTTTATGAGGGTGGGGTTAGAGTTCCTGCTATTGTGAGTTGGAGAGGAAAGCTAAAACCATCTATCAATAATGAGTCACTACATATGGTAGATATTATGCCAACTTTGTTAAAACTAGCAGGAGGTCATGGTGATGAAAAAAAACCTTTTGATGGAAAAGATATTTGGGATAGTATTGCAAATGGTAAACCATCTCCACACGAAGAGATACTTATTAATGTAGAAGTATATAGAGGTTCAATCATAAAAGGTAAATGGAAGCTTGTAAAACAGGCAATATTACCTGGGAAGACAGAGCTTTTTGACCTATCTGAAGACCCATATGAGAAAGTAAATCTTGCTAAAAAGTTTCCAAAAGTTGTTGCAGAACTTGAAGAGCGTTTAGTGGCTTATGCAAAAGAGCAAAAGACTAGTCTGTGGTTAAAAGCACAAAAAGAGTTTATGGGTGTACAAGGTAAAACTGCATTTGATGAAGGGTTTGACATCAGTGATGGGGGTTTACCTAAAGAGAAACCCGTATTTCCCAAAGATTAAACTTTTATCCACATTTTTCATCCACACTTTCCGGGGGCACACTTCATGCCCCCACATTTACCTTCTAACTTACTCTTTATACTTCCTGACTGCATACTATCTATCATCTCTTGAGTCTCTTTTGGATGAGCAATAAATTTGTAGCCTTTGTAGAGTGTAAATAGTCCATAAAATACAACAAGCATTGCTGCTAGTTTCATCATTGTCCCTCTGAGTGAACCTTTTTGAAGAAATTTAGTAATGGCTCCCAAGAAAAATAGGGCAGGAATGGTAGCAAGACCAAAAGTAGCCATAACAATAGCACCCCATAGTGGACTTGCTGTACTTGCTGCAAAAATTGCAAAAGAGTAAACCAAACCACAAGGAATAATGCCATTAAGCATACCTAAAAGGTAAAAGCTTGAGAGTGATTTACTACTAATAAGTTTTCTAAATGTATTCTGATACCAGCTATTGTTAGAGACTGACCACTCTGCTGAGTTTAAAAATTTAAGGTTACCAAGCAATGATAGACCGGCAAGTATCATGAGTATTCCTGTAAGCACAAAAAGTACCCCTTTAGTCACAGGAGTAAAAGCTATGGCTTGTCCAAGAAGTCCAAAGACTGCACCTAAAATGGAATAAGTTGTTACCCGACCAAAGTTATATGCCAAATGTGAAATTGTTTGTTGTGTCCATGAGCTTGTCTGATCTATTTTAGTGGAACTATAAGCAACAACAATACCACCACACATACCAATACAATGTCCCACAGAACCTAAAAAAGCCGTACTCAAAATAATAAGAAGGTCAATATTGTTCATAAAAATATCTCTTTGATTTTAAAAATTATAAAACTATAGTATTATTTTGTTAAAATGGTGTTAAATGCCAATACAGCGTCATAAATTTTAAATAACCACGCTATAATAAAAGCTATGTGGTTAAAATGTATTATGAGAACTTCTAATAAATAGAGAATTTAGTAGAGTAAAATTTTTACAAGGATATTTTATGGGTGTAGAGGCGTATAGCGATTTATTATCAGATATTGGTGTTGATGTTGATAAACATGCAAAAATGATGAATGCAGGATTGGATTCTTATAAAAAGCAGTTTATGTCTCAGCCAAACAGACCAAAGGCGATGGAATATTTTAACTGGTTTATGAGTGAAATTCAAGGGCAAAGAATTGCTGAAATAAACAAGATTAGAAGAGAGAAAAAACCAGCTGTTGGTACTTTTTGCATATTTGTTCCTGAAGAAATTATAGTAGGTGCAGGAGGTGCATGTTATGGATTATGTGGGGGTAGTCCTGCAACTATACCAGATGCTGAGAGTGAATTGCCCAGAAATATCTGTCCACTTATAAAATCGGCTCATGGATTTAAACTTCAGAGAACCTGTGCATATACTCAAAGTTCAGATTTTATATATGGAGAAACAACATGTGAAGCAAAAAAGAAAACTTGGGAAATTTTAAATAAACATCATCCTGTGCATGTGATGAATATTCCACATATGAAAAGAGAAAAAGATTTAAAAATGTGGAAAGAGGAAATTGTAGAATTTAAAGAGCATATAGAAGAAGTGATTGGTAAAAAACTAACTTTTGATGAAATGGTTGATGGAGTTAAAATTATTAATGAAAAGAGAAAAGCTTTACAAAGGTTAGATACTTTAAGAAGTATGAATCCAAATGTTGTGCCAATCAGTGGTAAAGATGGTTTGTTCGTTACTCAGATGGGTTTCTTGGATGATCCTGTAAGATATACAGAAAAAGTAAATGAGCTTTGCGATGAATTGGATGAAAGAGTTGAAAAAGGAGTAAGTGTATTTGAAAAAGATACTCCGAGATTGATAGTTTTAGGAACTCCTTTCGCACCTCCAAACTGGAAGTTGCATACAACTGTTGAAAATACAGGTGGAGCCATTATTAATGAAGAGTCTTGCATAGGACACCGATATTATAAAGATAATGTTGATTTAGAGGGAGTTGAAGATGAAGATACTCTTATGGATAGATTGATGAAAAGGTATAGTGAGGTCGATTGTGCTTGTTTTACACCAAATACACCAAGAGTAGATAAAATTTTAAAAATGTATAAAGATAGACAAGCTGATGGAGTCATTTATTATACTCTCTCTTTTTGCCATACTTATAATGTTGAATCTCATCTTGTAACTGAAGCATTAGAAAAAGAAGGAATCCCTTGCTTGATTATAGAGTCTGATTATTCAGCTGAAGATACAGGGCAGATTAAAACTCGTGTAGAAGCCTTTTTGGAGAGTTTGACATTTAAGAAAAAAGCTAAAGCATTTAAAGGTATAAAGTAAATGTTTTGGGGCGTAGATATAGGTTCAACCTATACAAAAATTTCTGGAATAGATGAGCATAAAAATATCATAGACACAACTGTTATACCAACTATTATTAACCAAGATGAAATAGTTGTAGAGTATTTGAAAAACAAACAAGTGCAAATGGTTGTAGCAACTGGATATGGAAGACATATGATAGAAGATAGGTTTTCCTGTCCGGTGATTAGTGAGATAAAAGCTCACGCAATAGGAGCTTACAATCATAGCCAAGATATAGAAATGGTTATAGATTTAGGAGGTCAAGATAGTAAAATTATAAAACTAGATGGTAATGGTGGTTTTGTGGATTTTAGGATGAATGACAAATGTGCTGCAGGAACAGGAAGATTTTTAGAGATAGCAGCTAACAGAATGGGCTTAGATATGCAAGAATTTTCAACTTTAGGATTTGAAGCAGATAAAGAGCTTATGATTTCAAGTATGTGTGCAGTTTTTGCTGAATCTGAAGTAATTTCATTAATGGCAAAAAAAGAGAGTGGTGCCAATATATCGTATGCTATTCATGATTCAATCGCATCAAGACTTGCATCAATGGCAAGAAAATTTGCTACAAAAAGTGAATATATACTTTTTAGTGGAGGTGGTGCTTTAAATCCTTTTCTAAAGCATTTATTATCAAAAAGATTAGAAAAAAAGATATTGGTTTCAGACACTCCACAACTCATGGGTTCTGTTGGAGCTGCACTTGCAGGGTATGAAATATGTCAAGAAATTTAATATTTAGGAGATAAAATGAAAATTGATTGTTGTAATTTGGGATGTCCAGAACCAGTTTTAAAAACAAAAAAAGCATTAGAAGAGTTAGAAGAAGATTCTTTGCTTGAAGTTTTAGTAAATTCGGTTTCATCTCTTGAAAATGTTAAGAGATTTGCTACAAAAAGTGGCTATGTGATTAGAGTCGAAGATCAAGAGGGTGGTAAATTTCTCATTACTATCATAAAAGGTTATAAGTGTGCAATAGTAGATAAAGAGGAGAAAAATTTTTTAAATAAAACATTTTTTATCAAAACAGACAAGATTGGAAATGGTGAGTTGGGTACTACTTTAATGAAGGGTTTTTTAAAGACTATGTTAGAGTTTAAAGCACTTCCAAAAAATTTAGTATTTGTAAATGAGGGAGTATTTTTAACCACAAAAGATGAAAATCTTGATTTGATCGAGAATTTAAAAGAGTTAGAAAAAAGAGGTGTAAACATATACAGTTGCGGTCTTTGTTTAAACTTTTATAATATAGATACAGATGATTTAAAAGTTGGAGAGGTAGGCAATGCTTATGACTCTATGGATATGCTTTTAAATACAGATGTAGTTTCACTATAGTTTTAGGGGAATAATGTTTATATCATTAAAACGAAATTTCATGAAAATGTTTAGGGAATTTTTAGTTTATCATAATAATTCATTAGAGTTTCGTGCAAAAATAATTACTCTGATGATCTCTTCAAATGGAGAAATAAGTGAGTGTGAAAAACAGAAGTTAAAAGAGATAGCATATAGTACTTATGGTGACGATGAGGAGAGGGCAGAGCTTCTTATAGGTACAGTAAATGAGTATCACAATAAGATTATTACAAATAATGGGCTTAATTTTGAACATCTCATTCAACTTGTAACTAGGGAAGTGAGGCAGATAAAACGCTTTCATAAAAAAATAGATATGGATATGCTTTTACAGCTGCACCACTGCACAACTGAAGAGGATGACAAACTGTTTCAAAAGCGTATTTTAGAGTTTTTGCAAAGTCTTAAAGATGAATATGAAAATGGTTCAAAGGTAAAATATGAGTAGTGCTTGGGGTTGTCAATTTATGGGCAGTAAAGATGATGATAAAGAGTGGTGTCTCAAACTACATCACCACTGTAAACCTGGATGTAAGGGGTGTATTATTGCAGGCAAGGTAGAGTTCACTCAGCCTAATATTTCAGAAGAGCAGGAGAGAAAAGTAAAAAAAAGAAGTGATAATCCTTTAGGAAAAAGATAGCTTACGCCATCTCTTTCCCAAATTTAGCTTTTAACTTCGCCAACTTTGGTGGAATGACTGCCATGCAATACCCTTGCATTGAGTTTTGACGGTAATAATCTTGATGATATGCTTCTGCTGGGTAATATTTTTTGAGAGGTTCAATAGTTGTAACTATTTGCTCACTATAGTCTAATTGTGCTGCTTCAAGTGCAGCTATGGCAGCCTCTTTTGTCTCTTCATCTGTGTAAAGAATGGTAGAACGATATTGAGTACCTTTGTCTGCACCTTGTTGATCAAGTGTTGTTGGATTGTGAACTACAAAAAAGATATCAAGAAGGGTATCAATGGTAATAATAGCATCATCATAAGTAATTTTGATAACTTCTGCGTGTCCTGTCTCTCCCGTACAAATGTCTCTGTAGGTTGGATTTAGTGTTTGACCATTTGCATAGCCACTCTCTACATCACTAACACCTTTGAGTGTTTCAAATACTGCCTCTGTACACCAGAAACATCCTCCACCGACTATGAGTTCTTTTTTTGCCATTTCCAAATCCTATTGTTTTATTAAATTATTATTTACTTTCTTTGCTATAATATCTATAAAAAGTTAATATTGGAGTTTTGTTATGAATGTAAATGTAGTATGTCCTCATTGTCTTAAGGTAAATCGTATTCCTAAAAAGGCATCTTATGTAAAAGCAAATTGTGGTTCTTGTAAAAATTCACTTCTAAATAGTAAACCAGTTTCAGTTGATGCATCTAAACTTGGTACTTTTATAGCAAATTCAGACATACCTGTAGTAGTGGATTTTTGGGCACCGTGGTGTGGTCCATGTTTGCAGATGGCACCTGCCTTTGAAGAGGCTGCTTTGTCCATGCCACTTCAAGCTCAGTTTTTAAAGGTAAATACTGAAGAGCAACAGACTTTAGGTGCACAGTATTCTATTCAAAGTATTCCTACTCTTATAGTGTTTAAAAATGCGAAAGAGGTTGAGAGACTTAGTGGTGCATTGAGTGCAGGTCGTCTTCAGAGTTGGGTGAAGCAGTTTGTCTAAAATTTTACTGCTTGAAGATGATGCAAACCTTAATGAAACAGTAACAGAGTTTCTTGAAGAGCATGGGTATAATGTAGTCTCTGTATATGATGGATATGAAGCACAAGAGAAACTTTATGAGAGTAAATATGACCTTCTTCTTTTAGACATTAATGTCCCCGGTATTGATGGGCTTAAACTTCTTAAAGAGAGTAGAAAAGAGGGCATTGTTGCTCCAGCAATTTACATAACATCTATGGATACAGTCGATGACTTGGAAAAAGGTTTCAATAGTGGCTGTGACGACTACATACGCAAACCTTTTGCACTTAAAGAGTTGCATATACGTGTAGAGACACTACTCAAACGAGACTTCTTTCACAATGCTACAGAGTTGTTAAAAATTTCTGAAAATATTTCATATAACATTAAAAATAGTGAGCTAATTATAGATGATAAGAGTGTTTCCCTTGGCAATAAAGAGTCAAGACTCTTAAAACTGTTTCTGAAAACAGAGGGAGAAGTTGTTGCTCATGAGCGTATATATAAATTTTTATGGGATTATGATG
>Ga0256827_10000371_pt1 | contig 27510 bp, 25 predicted proteins | sample CV84metaG_FD_185977 | JGI IMG/M metagenome (GOLD analysis project Ga0256827, IMG submission 185977) | Hydrothermal vent microbial communities from East Pacific Rise, Pacific Ocean - CV84 | ecosystem: Environmental > Aquatic > Marine > Hydrothermal vents | place: Pacific Ocean: East Pacific Rise...
CTTTTTGTTCTTCTTTTACTATTCTTTCACCAATTTTATAATATGTATAGGTCATAGTATTATCTATAACTTTCTTGATATTATTTTTAGAGTTTTCTATTATTTCGATAATTTCATTATAAAAATCTTTATCATTTATTAGTTTCTTTTCCATGTTTTATCCAACAATCTCAATCATACCAAAACCTTGGCTTCTCTTTGCTCCTAATCCTATATCATAAACCAATTTTATAACTTCTTTTGGGGCCTCAAGCATAAAAACACCAGAATTTCCAATTTCTCCACCATATAATGAAACAATATCAGATTTCATTTTGAGAGGAGTAAAATTTATTTGAGCAATATCAATTTCAGTGTTCATAAAATATTTTACAGAGTTTCTAATTGTATATTTTATTTGTTCTTTAAATTTTATATTATCATGTGATAAAAAGCCTTTACCTTTTTTAGATTCAATATCTCTTAATACAATTGGAGTAAAGGTCTTGAAAATCATCTTACTTTCAATATCAATCTCTTTTTTTAAATGAAAATGCTTAACCTTTATATCACAATTAAATAATTTAAAATTTCTTACCTTTAAAAATCCATTATAAACAGAAATAAAAAACGGATAATCATTTGAAGAAAAGTTTAAACTAATTTTTTTATCCTGCAAAACTAACATATTTTTAGAACTTTCTTTAACTAGATTTGGTAAATATACAGAAAATGTGAATGGCTTTTGCTTATTTTTAGATTTATCTCCGTAATAAAGCTCAAAATAATTTGGATTATCAATTTTTAATGCTTCTTTTATCAAAGATACCATGTTTTTTCTATAGGTTAAAGGGATTTTTATTTCATTACAATTAAAAAATATATCAACAGAAAATCTCATTATCTCTCCTAAATGTTTTAATTAATATAAAATATGTTATTAATAATGTCAATTTATACTTACATTTTTTTATTATTATTCATTACATTTAATTCCACAAGAATGTAGAATAAGAAGTTGTTATTACTTGCTAAGCTCTTCAACAGTGTAAACCTTACCTAATTCAACGCCAGGTTGGTCAAATGGGTTTATATCAAAGATATAACCAGTTAAGGCTGTTACAAGCATAAAAAACTGATAAAAATATCCTAGCTCATGCTCTGTAAACTTGGTTATTTCAATTTCAATTACGGGGCGTTTTTTTTCTGTTAATGATTTAACTGTACCTGTTTTTGCTGCCATTAATAAATCATTAAAATCCTTTCCTTCAATATATGAAAACTTTTCTAATTCAGGCTTATTAAATTTATGCTTTCCCTTTTCTTTATAAGATATTACAGTATAAATTTTATCATTTTTACCTTCAATAAATAATTGTAACTGAGAATGCTGGTCGGTTGAACCTCTAAATGATATTGGAGTTGTTCCAAAATGTTTTTTACCATCTTTTGAAGGTTTTCCCAGGCTTTCACCCCATAATTGTCTAAACCACTCTGCAAATTTAATAAATCTGTCATTATAAAATAATATAGCATTAATATTAAAGTCTTTTTCCATATCATAAATAGCCTGAGTTATTGCATATTTAACAAAATCATTATCTTCTATAGGAATATTAAAAAAATCTGTTGTAGCCTCTTTAACACCTTTATTTATATCTAAAATATCAATACCAACAAAAGATGCAGCAATAATTCCAACAGGTGTAAACATAGAAAATCTTCCACCCACATTTGAAGGTATTATAAATTTTTCAACATTTAATTCCTGGTTTAAGATATTTAACTGCCCGTTTTCCTGATCTGTAACAAAAACAAGCCTTTCTCTTAAATAATCCATGTCATGATTAGCTAAAATTAATTCTTTAATATAAAAGAATGGAGCCATTGTTTCAAGAGTTCCACCAGATTTACTTATAACTAAAAAAACTGTTTCATCAAAATTAATATTATCAAGCAAATATTCAACAGTATTGCTATCATAGTTATCAATAAAATAAAGTTTTTTTACACTTTCATCAAAAGCATCACGATATTTTTCTCTAAATGAAGTATATAGAGCTTCAGTTCCAAGAGAAGAACCACCAATACCAACAATTACCATATTTTTAAATTTTTCTCTTAGTTTTTTACTATATGATAAAACATGATTAATTTGCCCACAAACAAATGGATGACTCATAAAGTTAATTCCATTATTCTGAAAATCTTTCATTTTTAGCATTGCTTTTTTAATAGTATCTTCGTGTTTTTTAACTAAACCATATTTTATACCATTTTCTCCGATTACAGTTTCGTGTAAAAGGTTAAAATTTATTTTTATATTTTTCAAAACTCCTCCTTTTACTTAGTTGTTATAACTGATATTTCAACTGAAACACCTTTTGGAAGCTTTGCAACCTGAACAGCCTCCCTTGCAGGATATGGCTCTGTAAAATATTTTGCATATACATCATTCATAGCCCCAAAATCATTCATATCCTTTAAAAATACTGAGCATTTTAGCACTTTATCAAAACTACTTCCTGATTCATCAAGTAAAGCCTTAATATTTTCAAAAACCTGAGTTGTTTCTTCTGTAATACCTTTAACAAGCTCCCCTGTTTTAGGATTTAAAGGAATTTGTCCTGATAAAAATATTAAATCTCCAAAACTTACTCCCTGAGAGTAAGGGCCTATTGCAGCTGGTGCATTTACTGTATTAATTTGTTTTTTCATTGTTTATCCTTTAATAATATCTAATAATTGAGTTTTCTTTGCTTTAATTGTAAACATTGTAAGCTCTCCTCTCTCCAGCCATATTCCTTTACAGGAAGGACATTTATCTATTGCAATTTCTGGGTCAACAGGGCTTACAATTCTTTCCAGTTTAACATCATTACACAAAGGGCAGTTTCCTTCCTGTTTATTATATTCTCTGGTATCATCAGATTCTAAACCATCAATCATTAAACTAACAGATGTAGTTAATAATTTATATAATTCACCATCATCAAACCATATTCCACCACATGAAACACATTTATCTACTTTAACTTCAGCACTCATAACTACTTCTAACTTGCCTTTACATTTTGGACATTCGTACATAATATCTCCTTTTAAATTAAATTACTAGCATTTTCAGCTAAATTAAACCTTGAAATAACACCTTTATTCCTTACTAACTTATTTTCAATCCACTTTTTTGATAACGCTAATCCTTTCTTATTTAATGTAACAGAAAATAATTCAATAAAATATTCTAAAAACAATTCTTTTTTATAATATTTAGCTGTTAATTCCCTATACATATTGGTTGCTTCATCATCTGTAAAATATTTTAACAAACCAATATATTCAAAATCATTTTCGATTAAATCAAATGCTATTTTCTTTACAGGTCTAATAAAAAAAGCCTGCTCAACAATAGTAAACTTAATAACTCTAAGCTTTTTAGTAATAATATTCATTAAGTCATCAGCATTAATAAAACCTGTTAAATGAGCATTTATATAAAAAAGATAAGAATTTAAATAGTAAGATTCTATATTTTCTAAAATAATATTTTCAATAAAAGCTGCAACTTCACCAGCAGGGAACTTTACAATCAAATCAATAATTGTTTCAATTAAACGATGATCTAAATCCATAAAATTTAATTCATCACTATCATTTAATAAATTTATTAACGCCAGAAACAACTCATCAAGCTTATAACCCTTAAAAAGTTCATACTCCCTAAAATTATCTTTTATGATATCAAATTCTTCTTCAGTTAAAAGCATTTCTAAATCTTTTATATACTCCTTTTGTATTTCTATAGATGACATATAAATTAAAAAGAAAAAATCCTTATTATCATCCTTATTTTTAAAATCATGATAGAAAGATATTAATTCCTGAAAATTACTTCTTGAATCTTTATTTGAAAAATTAAAAAATATAAATAAATTTCTGATATCAATATCTCCAATTTTATAACCAAACTTTCTAACACTATTAAACCATATCTTTATTAAATCAGGATAATAATTGCCTCTTACAACTAAATACTTAAAAGCAATTTCTCTTATATTTTTATCATCTGATAAAAATAATTTTGAAATTAAATCATTATTCATTATTACTCCTTTATTATGCTCTTGGGTGGGCTTTATTAAAAATTTTTGACAACCTCTCATAATTAATATGAGTATAAATTTGTGTTGTAGTAATATTTGAATGCCCCAACATCTTCTGAATTACTCTTAAATTTGCACCATTTTCAAGTAAATGAGTTGCAAAGCTATGTCTTAATTTATGTGGTGAAATTTCTTTTTCTATTCCTGCTTCTCTTGAATATTTTTTTATCATTTTCCAAAAACCTTGCCTAGTAAATGGTTTACCTAAACGGGATAAAAAGATATAATCCTCTGATATTCCTTTTTTATAAAAAGCTCCTCTTGAATTATCAATATAATTTTCAAGAGCAAGTTTTGCAGATGCTCCAAAAGGAGCAATTCTTTCTTTACTTCCTTTCCCCATTAAAATTAAATATCCTTGCTCCAAATGTAGCTGATTAACTTCCAACATTACAAGCTCTGTAACTCTTAATCCAGAAGAATACATTAACTCAATCATTGCATAATCTCTCAAACCACTACTTAAATTTTTATTTGGAGCTGATAATAAGCTCTCAATTTCTTCATAGGTTAAATAAACAGGTAATTTTCTTGATATTTTAGGAGATACAATATTTACAACAGGAGAGTTATCACAATATCCTTCTAGAATCATATATTTATAAAACCCTTTAAGAACAACAATTGTATGCGTAACAGAAGTATCAGAATATTCTTCATCATATAAAAGTGCTAAAAAGCTATTTACAAAATCATAATCTGCATTTTTTACATCAACTTTTTCATTCATTGCAAATTTTATAAATTTCATAACATCATTTTTATAGCTTTCAATACTATTATCAGATAAACCCTTTTCTATTTTCAGATAGGTTGTATATGAATCAAGATATTCTTCGTTTACTTTCATTAAAACCGCCATTAAAATCATTATATATTACAATAATTTCAAACTATTTGTCTAATAAATTTAAAATAAGTAAAGAATAATTAATAAGTTTTTAAATAAAATACATAAAAGATTAAAATTCCGTATATTTTTTTATTGAGGAGCAACACATAAATCATTAATACAAACAACTTTACCATCTGTATTATCTTTACAATCATCAGTTGTTGCACAAACAGAAACCTCTACTCTTTCTGTACATCTACTATTTCTACATATAATTTTTTCATTTGTATTATGAATACACTCATCGCCATCTTCAGTACAATGAACTACTTCAATAGGAGCTGCACAAGCATTTTCAATACAAACTATTTTACCATTTGGATTATTTTCACAATCAGAATTAGAATTGCATGCATTTCTTAAGCACTTATACAACACTTGGTCACAAATTTCTTCTACTCCACATTCTGAGTTATTTAGACATGTAGGTTTACAAAAAGAAGCCCCTGTGGCCAAAGGTGTACATGTTTCATCATCAGAGCATGTTGTATCACTTATATTACAAGAAGTAAAACAACTTGACTTTTCTCCAACAGATAAACACCATGCACCATTTAAACAGGTATTACCTGAGTTACAGTCTTCATATACATCCCTTGAAGGTATTTGCTTGCAATAAAACTTATTACTTACTCCCTCAAGTGCAACACATGATTCTCCACCACAAAAATCATTATCCACATCAGATTCAGCATAACATTCAGTAAAACAATAATGAGGCATATCTTCACCACCTAAACACCATCTATTTCCTTCACATTCATTATTACTACTACATTCTTCACCAGCTTTTTTCTTTTCAACTTCACATGCAGCAATATCACCATTTTCAGCACATATATCACCTTCAGAACATGTAGTCTCCACATGCCATGAATTATATTCACACACCTCTACTTTTGTTTTATCTTCAGAACATCTTTTTTCATTAGTTGTGCAAACATCTGGACTACCACAATATGCTGATGTTGGAGAGGCAACTATACACTCCTTGGTATTATAACAATAGTTTGAAGAATTCCAATAATAACAATAAACTCTAGTGTTCCCATCATAGTAGTAATCACCTCGCATACATCTAAGTACATTATTTTTATCTTCAGAACAAGTTTCTTGTCCATTAATACATTCATTAGTACATGCTTCATCACATGTAGGATTTTCTCCTTCTGCCTGACTACATGCAAGCCCATAATCACAAGTATCAAGCATTGCTTTATAGAAACAACCGTTAGTTGGATTTTTTAAACATTGCTCTATTGCTTGAAGGTTATCAGAACATGATAATTTATTTAACTCATTACAATCATTAGTACAATCACATGATGCTGTATTGTCTTCGTGGTCATTACAAACAGAGCCTAAACCACATGTTTCACTGGGAGTTCCCCAGTAATAGCAACCATTATTACCATTTCTTTCACATTCAATAACTTTAGTTCCATCTTCTGTACATTTTTTTGAATTAGGAATACATTCACTAACACATTCACAACTTGCAGTATGATTTTGTATATCAACAACACATTCTTCATCTGTATTACATATTAATTCTGCTTTTTTATAAAAACAATTATTAGCATTCTTTTCACAAATCATAATATCACTATTATCAGCTGAACATGTTGCTCCTACTTCTTCAGTACAATCATTTTTACATTCACAAGTAGCAACAGAGCCATCAGTTTTACATAGTTCTCCAATTAAGCAACTCACTTGAACTTCTTTATAACAACCATCAACTAAATCACAACTTGTTGCACCATTATTCTCACAAGTGGCAACAAAACTATTTGGGTCACATTCATTACATGAAGAACATGAAAATACTCCTGCATTATTAGTACACTCTTCCTGAGCTCCACATATTTTAAAATCATCCCATCCATTACCACTTGACTTACAAACTTCAATCTCTTTTTTTGAAGCAGAGCATCTTTTTGTTCCTTCTGTGCATTCAAAATTTTTACAAGTAGGAATATTTTCATCTATAACACATTCTTCTCCTGTATTACAGCTCACAGAAACCCATTCTCCTGATGTACATGTTTCAATAGCATCTTTAGTAATATTACATCTTTTTTCATCTTCTGTAGTACATTTAACTACTTCCTGTATACATTCATGATTATTCATATCACAAATATTTTTACCATCTTCATTATTTAAACAATCATTATTTGTTGTACATCTGTTTTCTTTTAAAACACATTCTTTTGTTTCTTGAGAACATTCTTTCCATTCATCACAGGAAATGCCAAAACAAACATCTTTTTTACATTTATCATTAATACAGATTAAACCAACATTACACTCATTTCCTGTTTTACATTGATATCCTTCCTTTCCATCTAAACTATCTGATGGAGTATCAGCACATGAAACCAAGTAAAATACAAAGAATAGCGAATAGAATACATACATGAACCTCATATTATCTCCTTAAAATTAAGAATAAAACGATTAAATATTGTACAGATTAATTTAAATAAAGTCAATCATATTTTGTTTTTAAAAGTTGGTAAAAAGGGAAATATTACATTGAGATTAAAAAAAAATTTTTAAATGTTGAATATTTTTTATTATTTGTATATAATATATGAAGCTTTATGGAGTTTTTATGACTAAATTTTTTTTAATATTATTATTAACCTTAACAATGTTCTCTCTTCCTCTATTTTCAAGAGACCCTTTGGCAGAAATTGATGGAACTGAATCATGGTATGAAGGATCAATGGAAGGAAATGGTGATATTGTATATTATAATGAATCCTATGAAAAAGATATGAAAATATATCTATCATATTTAAAATCAAAGCAAAAAAATAAACTTGAAACAAAATCAATAAGTTACAAAGTAAATAAAAGAAGTAAATCCAAAGATAATTATGAAAGTAAAGATGATGAAATTGGAGAAATTGGTTCAATTAAAGAAGATGACAAACTAAGCAATGAATTGCTTAACAACAAAAAATCTGATAATGACGATGATTTATCTGACGATGATTTATCTGACGATGACTTATCTGATGATGACTTATCTGATGAAGATTTAGATTAGGAGAGTGTAATGAGTAAAATTTTTATAGTTTTAACAATATTTTTAAGTTATTTTATTATTTCATGTACTAGTGATGCAGGAACAGGTCAGTTGCCATTAATGAAGCTAACTCCTACAAACATTTCATTTGAGGATAATGATTTATTTCCAGATGAAAAATCTAATCCTCAATACTTAGAGATTAAAAATACTGGTGAAGGAGATTTGGAACTATCCAATATATTTTTTAATAAGTCTCCAGAAGGAGAACTTGACTATTACATAGAAGAAATTTCTGGTGTTGAATATGATAAAGTAACATATCCTTTAATTCTGAGAAAAGGAGAAATTGCAAAAGTTAAAATCTTTTTAATACCAACAGACGATGGAATCAAAGAAGCAACAATTCAAATAAACTCTAATATGCCTAATGATGATAAAGTTCAAAAAGTTGATGTTACAGCTTCTGATTTTGTTGCAAATTTACAGGTAAACGAAGCTCTTAAAACTTCTAATGGCTATATTAACAAAACCGAAGACATAAAAAATTTATTAGTAAAAAAATGTACTCCAGGGCTTGATTCAAGAACTTTAATCAATATTTGTAACATTGGTAAAGCATCATTATTAATTAGCGACTTAAAGCTGGAAGGCTCTGCAATTGCAATAGAATACTTTGAACTGGAACAACTAAATACACCTGCAAAAATACCTGGTTCATTCACCTACGAAGGAAACTGTATTACAGGTTTGGCAATATGCCATAATATTGATTCAGGTACAGAGGCAAACCTAAAAATTACCAACACATCAGATAATGCACCTTTACAAATTATCAGGTTAACAGCACAATAATTAATGGCAGTATATTCAATATCTGATTTACATCTATCATTTAACAATCCAGAAAAATCAATGGAAAAATTTGGTTGGGGTGATTATACTCAAAAAATTTATAAATCATGGACTCAAAATGTAAAAGAAGAGGATATTATCTTAATACCAGGTGATATTTCATGGGCGTTAAAGCTGGAAAATGCTGAAAAGGATTTATCTTTTATTGGCAATTTACCTGGAAAAAAAATCTTTTTAAAAGGTAATCATGATTACTGGTGGACTTCACTAAAAAAAATAAATAAATTTTTTAATGAAAAGAAGTTTAATATATCTTTAATACAGTACAACTCAATGCTAATAGATAATATTCTTATTTCAGGGGTAAGAGGATGGGAGTATCGTGATAATTTAGATGAGGATAATCAAAAAAAATATAATAAAGAACTTTTAAGATTTGATTTATGTATTTTATCCATAAGAAAACTATTAAATGAATATAAAAAAATAAAAAAGCTTATTTTCATGATGCACTACCCTCCATTTACTGCAGAATTCCCACAAACTCCTTTTTTGGAAAAGATACTGGAAAACAAAGATTTAATTGATATTGTTGTTTTTGGACATTTACACAAGATAAAAAATGCTAAATTTTATAATAAGAAAATTGATGATGTTGAATTTAAGCTGGTTTCTGCTGATATTATAAATTTTGAATTAGTAAAAATTATTTAAAATTACTTTAATGTATTAAAAATATTTTTATTTATCTTTTTATTAAATTTAATACTTGTAATATACATTTTAGATTTTACATTCTTTTTATAATCTTTAAAAATTATTTTTGATGCATAAGAATAGCCGTTTTTATATTTTATATTTAAAAATTTTATATTGAGCCTTTTTTTATTATTTTGAAATAATGTCATTTTTATTATTTCTTTATTTTTATTAAAATATAAATATTGAGTTTCTTTATAATTCTTCAATACTAATTCAGAATTATTATTAAATGTAATTATATCATAAACAATTACAGGAGGAGCTCCTTTTATCATTTGCTTAAACTGGTTTAATGATAATTTAATAGGAATATATCTTGAAATATTTCTTTTTGTTGCTCTTCTTATTTTTAAAGTATTTTTAATATTGTTTTTAAAGTATATTTTACCATTTTTTATTAAAAGAGTGGATATTTTAAATCCTAAAACAGATGTTTCTATAAGAATTTTATTTGATGAAGTCATATATATTTTCATATCACCTCTCATTCTTATATTTTTTTTAATAATATCAACTTTTGCATCTATTATAATGGTTTCTATAGTCTTTTGTTTATTTGTAATTGAATTTAAAAAATATTTAGCCTTATTATTTATAGTTTTTCTATAAGCAACAGAATCATAATTGTTTGAAAACAGTGAAATTGATATTAATATTGTTATTAAAGATATGATTATTTTCATAATAACCTCCATTCAGTATTATATTTGATGTAATTTTTTACATTATATTCAAATAAAAAAAGAAATGCCTTTTTCGGCAGTTACTTTTTTCAAAAAGAAATGCCTACTCTGGCAGTTACTTTTTTGAACGGAAAATATTTTTATAAATATTTGAAGTTTAGTAAAATTTAATATATTTTCTTTGAAACTCTAATACAGTTTTTTTTAAATCATCATCTAAATGATCCATTATTTTAGTATATAAGTGCATTGGAACACCTTTATAAAATGCCTCAGCAATGCTTCCTGTCATAGCAGCAATTGTATCACTATCACCACCTAAAGAAATAGCATTTCTAATTGCATCTTCAAAATCATTTGATTCCAAAAATGCAATTATAGCTTCTGGAACAGATTTTTGACATGATACTTCAAATTTATAGTTATTCCTTATATCATTTAACTTTCTGCTTAAATCATATTTAAAAGTAAATTCAATATATTCTTTTATTTCTTCTTTTGAAGCATTTTTCTTAGCTAAAAATATCGCAGATGAAATAGCCTGAGCCCCTTTTATACCCTCTGGATGATTATGAGTCACAGCTGCAAACTCCTTTGACTTCTCTAATATCTCTTCAAGAGTATCATAAGCCCAGGCAACAGGACTGGTTCTCATTGCAGAGCCATTTCCCCAGCTATTATAAGGTTCTGTAACTTCTGATGATGCCCATATTAAAAAATTACCACCATAACCTTTATCCGGATACTTATAAGTGTATTGCTTTAGATTTTTAGTAAAATTCTTATTGTTAATAATTGAATCTGCAAGTGAAACAGTTAATACTGAATCATCGGTAATTGATGAATTTTCTGTAAATAAATCAAATTCTTTAGTTTTTATATTATTCCATTCATATACAGACCCTACAATATCTCCTAAAATAGCTCCAAGCATAATAAGCCCCCTCATTTTAATGTAAGCGTTAGAAACTATAACACCTATAATTGTATAAAAACAATCTTATTTGTGAAATATTTGTAAACTAATCTATTTTTATAATATCAATTTTATCTTCATAAAAAATATTAAGGTTAATAATTCAAAAAAACATTGATTTTTTTCACCATATGAATATATTATCAAATATAGAGTTTTTTATTTATTAATATTATTAAAATTGGAGGATATATGACAATAAAACATGTTTTAACAAGTGATTGGGATAGTGATGTAATAAATTCAGATACACCTGTTTTAGTTGATTTCTGGGCAACCTGGTGTGTTCCTTGTAAAATGATAGGTAAAGTTTTAGAACAAGTTGAAGGTAAATACGAAGGAAAAGTTAAATTTGTAAAATTAAATGCAGATGAAGAACAAGAAATAGCAACAAAATATCAAATTAGAGCATTGCCTACTATTATGATTTTTAGAAATGGTGAAATTGTTGAAAAGGTTGTTGGGGCAATGTCAAAGGGTAAATTGTTAAAATTAGTTGATAAATACACAAAGTAATGCTTGATATAAAAATAATAGCAATTTACTTATTCATCTCATCAATTTCTTACAGATTTTTATTATTTCCTAAAAAAATAATGACATTAAGAGGTTTACAGCTAAGTATTATATTGATATATAATGCCTTAATTGTATCTAACATTATACCAATTAACAATGTCAGCTTCTATATTTCAATATTTACTTATGCTTTATTTATTTTCTATCCTCAGCTCGAAGCAAAAAAAATCTTAAATATGATTATAAACTCTAATGGTAACAATGATATTGAAATAGAAAAAAAGCTCAAAAAATTGTTTTTTTTAACAGCTGACTTTAAAGCATTTAACCATGATAATGGAATAATAGAGTATTTTTTAAAAACAATTGCTGAAACCAAAAAAGAACTACCTTCTGAACCTAAAAACATGACTCCAATAATAAAAAGACTTGTTCCACATATTACATATATATTAATGCTTATTATTATTATTATGTTTTTGATTACAAATAACTCAAGCCCTATAAAATTACAGTTTAATTTAATAAAATATGGTGGTAATTTTTATAGCTTAGTTTTAAATGGTGAATATTTTAGATTTTTTTCATCAATATTTTTACATGCAAACTGGACACATCTCCTAATGAATGGTTTTGCTTTATTCTATTTAGGGATATTCATTGAACGAATTGCAATTACAAGAAGTTTTTACTTATCTATTTTTATTATTGGAGGTGTTTTAGCTTCTATGAGTAGCTATTTTTTAGCAAAGCAAAACTCTGTTGGTGCAAGTGGAGCAATTTTTGCATTAATAGGAGCATTGTTTTCAATTATATGGCTTTCTAAAGATAGTATTGATAAAGATATCAGAAAGAAAATTTTAAGAGATGTTCTTTTTATTATTGTCATTAATATAGCTCTTGGATTAAGCATTAAAAACATTGATAATTATGCTCATATGGGAGGCCTTATAAGTGGAGCAGTTTTAACATATATCTTATATAAATTAAATAATAAGCTACTATTTAAAATATTTGATGGATTAGCTATTGCAGTTATATTCTATGGTTCGTTTCACTTATTTAACAATATTAAATCATATCCTCAGAACATTACATTCAACAAAAATATTACAATCTCAAATACTTCCTTTAAAATACCTTCTTCATGGGAGAAGGTTATTAAAAACAATAATGCTATCTATCAGGATTTATTTTTTTCAAGATTCATAATGGAAGGAATAAATCAAAAAACATATAAAACAGCTGATTATATTTCAAAGAAAACACTTGAAAATGAATTTAATAAAAAAATAAATAATTTTGAAAATATATCAATAAAAGTTAATAAAATACCAGTTAAGCTAGTAAAATTTGAAGTCGAATTTGATAAAAAAACAAATGATATTAGATTTGGACGGATTTATTTTTTAAAATACCAAAATAAGTACTTTAGATTTACAGTGATATTTTTAAAAGAAAGTTATGAAGAATATGGTGATATAATGGTTAGATTTCTGGAATCTAATATAAAATAAAATAAAATACAATAATAAAGATTAATAAAAAGATTGACTTAAATAGCTATTTAATATTATTATAATAAATATTTTATGGTAGTGCTATAAATGAAGATTATAATTCTATTTTTCATTACAACTTTAATTTTCTCTAAAAACCTAGAAAAGGTTTCTTTACAACTTCACTGGAAGTATCAATTTGAGTCAGCAGGTTTTATTGCAGCAAAAGAAAAGGGATTTTATAAAGAAGCAGGGCTTGATGTTGAAATAAAAGAATTTAATTTTGGCCTAGATATAGAAAATGAAGTATTATCAGGTAATTCAACTTATGGAATTTATAGTTCCAGTATATTACTTTCATATCTTCAGGGCAAACCAATTAAGTTAATATCAAGTTTTTTTAAACGCTCTGCAATGGTACTTGTAGTAAAACCCAATATAAAATCTCCAAAAGATTTAATTGGTAAAAGAATAATGACTGATACCAAAAAAGACTTTGATTTAAGATTTAAATATATGTTTAATTCACAAGGTGTAGATACTAATCACCTTGTACTTGTAAAGCATTCATATAATGTAAATGATTTCGCAGAAGGAAAAGTTGACGCAATCGCTGCATTTATTTCAGATGAACCATATAAACTTGATAAATTAAAGGTTAAATACAATATATTAGACCCAAGTGACTATGGAGTATATAATTTATTATTAGAATTATTTACATCTGAAGAAGAAACTAAAAAACATTCAGAAAGAACAGAAGCATTTAAAAGAGCTAGTATAAAAGGCTGGGAATATGCATTATCTCATAAAAAAGAACTAATTGATATTATACTAAAAAAATACAGAAAAGATTTAACTGCTGATATTCTTGAAAATGAGGCTGAAAAAATTGAAAAACTAATTCTTCCCTATGCTTATGAAATAGGCTCAATAGATATAAACTTCTTAAATAAACAACTGGAAATATTTAAAAAAGACTATAATATAAAGAATAAAAAAACAATTGATAATTTCATATTTAACAATAAATTACAAACTATTTTAAATAATAGTGAAATAGAATACTTAAAAAATAAAAAAACAATAAAAATTTGTATAAATCCAAACTGGACTCCTATTGAATTTTATGAAAACAATAAGCCACAGGGAATATCTATTGATACCTTAAAAATCATTCAGGAAAAGCTAAAAATAGAATATAAATTTATAAAAACTTCCACATGGAAAGAATCATTAAAATATTTGAAAGAAAGAAAATGTGATATATTACCAAGTGCTACCCAAACAAAAGAAAGAAAAGAATATGCGAACTTTACAACTCCATATTTAAACTATGATTTAGCTATTATAACCAGAACAGGTAAACAACTTGTAAAAAACATTGATTCAATTATAGATAAAACAATGTCTAGAAAATCAGGCTCTGCTCTTATTTCAAGATTTAAAAGTAAATATCCTAAAATCAAAATAAAAGAAACTGATAGCTACCTCGACTCTTTTCAGAATGTAATAGATGGAGATGCCTATTTTACAATTACAACATTACCTATTTTATCATATTATAAAAATAAATTTAATTTCAATGAGCTTCAAATTGCAGGATTCCTTAAAATGAAATACTCAATAAGTATTGCAGTAAGAAAAGATGATAAAATACTCCTAAATATATTAAATAAAAAATTAAAAGAAATTTCTAATAAAACACATAATATTATTTATGATAAATGGGTGAATAAAAAAGGAAAAAAAGAATTTGATTACAGTTTGTTCTTAAGAGCTCTTATTGTAGTTATAATTATAATTATCCTACTACTCTATTATCAAGTTCAGCTAAGAAAAAAAGTTAAAGAAAGAACTATTGAACTTGAAACAAGAAATAATGAATTAAAAAAAGAAATTATTAAAAGAAATGAAATTGAGAAAAAATTAATTAAAGCAAAAGAAATTGCAGAAGATTCAAGTAATTCTAAAACTAAATTCTTGGCTAATATTTCACATGAACTAAGAACACCTATGAATGGAATATTAAGTTATTCTACAATGGGAATTAAAAAAATAGATAGCTCAAACCGTGATAGATTATTAAAATATTTTAATAATATCAATACAAGTGGTAATAGATTATTGAATTTACTCGAAGATTTACTTAGTATAGCTAAATTAGAATCAGGAAATATTAAGTATACTATAAAACTAAGCAACTTAACTAAATTAATAAATAATTCAATATTAGAAATGGAAGCATTTGCACAAGAAAAAAATATTAATATTATATTTACAGAAACTAAAACTATTAATTTACCCTTTGACTATGAAAGGTTAATGCAGGTTATCCTTAATGTCATATCAAATGCAATTAAATTTAGCCCTCAAAATACCACTATTTTAATCACTCTTAAAATAGAAAAATTATTTATTACTATATCTATAAAAGATGAGGGGCCAGGAATAGAGAAAACAGATTTAAATATTATATTCAATAGTTTTACACAAGGAATAAGAACAAAAGAAAATTCAATAAAAGGAACGGGCCTGGGTTTAGCCATTTCTCAAAAAATCATAGAAAAACATAATGGTGAAATATGGGCATTAAACAATAAAAATGAAGAAGGTGCGACATTTTTTATAAGACTTCCCAAAAATTAATTTTACTTGAAGTTAATACTAATATATTATATTATTACTTTCTAAATTTTAGGAGAACAATATGAAAACTACACCTATTATTATCACTGTTGCAGCTGTTGGAGCAGAAGTATTAAGAGAGCATACTCCTCATATTCCAATTACACCAGAAGAAATTGCAGAAGATGTTTATCAGTCATATCTTGCAGGAGCATCAATGGCTCATTTACATGTAAGAGATAAAAATGGTATGCCCAGCCAGGATAAAGATATATTTAAAGAAGTTACAAACTTAATAAAAGAAAAATGTGATATAATTATTCAATATTCAACAGGTGGAGCAGTTGGTATGGATATTGAAACCAGAACACAAGGATTAGTAAATAAACCAGATATGGGTACCCTATCAACTGGAAGTTTAAATTTTGGTAATGAAGTTTTCATGAATACTCAATCACAGATGATAGAAATTGCTAAAAAACTAAAAAAATATAATGTAAAACCTGAAATTGAAATTTTTGATACAGGAATGATTGATAATGCAATATATTTATTAAAAAAGGGTTATATAGAAGCCCCTTTACATTTTGATTTTGTAACGGGAGTAAGAGGTGGAGTAAGAGCGAGCAAAGAAGCATTAAATTATATGTTACCACTATTACCAGAAAACTCAACATGGTCTGTTGCAGGAATAGGAAGAGCTCAATTTGAAATAACTTTAGAAGCGATTAAATTAGGTGGTCATATTAGAGTTGGAATGGAAGATAATATATTTTTAGAAAAAGGTGTTTTAACTCCATCTAATGCGGCTCTTGTTAGTAAAATAGTAGGTTTAGCAAATGAACTTAAACCATTAACTAAAAGAAGCATCGCAACCGTTAAAGAAGCCAGAGAAATTTTAAATTTAAAAGGATAGAATTTGATTAAAGAACTATATGAATTTATAAGTCAGGGTGGAGTATTAATGATTCCAATAACTTTAGGCTCTGTTATTTCACTAGCAATATTTTTAGAAAGATTAATCTTTCTCAGAGAAAAAAATATTGCTAGTGAAAAGCTATATGATGACTTATATGAGTTAATAAAAGAAAACAAACTTTCAGAAGCAAAAACACTTGTAAAACATGAGGATAAACAGTCCTTTTCTATTTTAGTTAGTATATTATTAAATAATTGGCATAAAGATAAACAAAATTTAAGAGACATTGCTGATGAAAAAGGAAAACGAGAAGTAAAGAAAATGGAAAACTATATTTCTATTATCTCTATTATTGCAGTTATTTCACCTTTAATGGGACTACTTGGAACAGTTAGCGGAATGATTACCGTCTTTAGACAGTTCATATATGCCCAACAAGACCCTACCTTTATGTCAGATGGTATTTCAAAAGCTTTAATTACAACAGCAGCAGGTTTAATTGTTGCAATACCTGCATTACTTGGCAGTAAATACTTATACAGCAGAATAGATAACTTAATTTTGGATTTGGAAGACAAATTATTTAATATTATAGAGCTAAAAGATGAACCTCAGAAATAAATCTAAATCCAGAGCAAGAGAAGAGGTTATCATTGACCTAACTCCAATGGTTGATGTTGTATTTTTACTAATTATCTTTTTTTTAATTACAACAACTTTTCAAAAAGAAAGAACAATAAACCTTGATTTAGCAAAATCAAATTCATCAAAAGAATTTAAGAAAAATAATGGCATTACTATTTCAATCAATAAAGAAGGTAAATACTTTTATTTAAAAAAAGAAGTTACACTTGATAAACTAAAAGATATTCTGCAAAATGAAAATAAAAAAGAACTCATATTAATAAAATCAGATAAAGATACTGCATATAAATTTGTAGTAGATATCATGAGTCTATTACAGGATTTGGATTTAACAAATCTGGATTTTATTACAAAATAAATCTATAACTTTTCACCACAATATTTACAAAACGAAGCATCATCATCATGGCCTTCTTTACTGCATGCTCTACAACTTTGTGTATTTGAACTTTCTTCATTTGCACTCATTAGGCCCACAGAAATTATACCTGTTGGAATCGCAATAATTGCATAACCAAGAATCATTACTACCGATGCAACAAATTGTCCTGCTGTTGTTTTAGGAGCAATATCTCCATATCCTACTGTTGTCAATGTTACAATCGCCCAGTAAATACTCCGAGGAATAGAGGTAAAACCATTTCTTCCTCCTTCTATGAGATACATAATTGAGCCTAAAATTATTGTTAAAACAACAATGAATATAAGAAATACAGAAATTCTTGCAAAACTTTTTTTTAGTGCAAGATATAGAGTTTTTGCTTCTTTCAGAAAATGTACTAATTTTAGAACTCTAAAAACTCTAAGTAACCTAATAGCTCTAATTACTGCAAGATAATGTGTTCCTATAACAAAAATACTTATATAGGTAGGAATAATAGATAAAAAGTCCACAATCCCCATAAAACTAAATATATAGTTTAATTTCTTTTTCACAATTATAATTCTTAAGATATATTCTATTGTAAAAAGAATAGTTAAAATCCATTCTGTTATTTTTAATATTAAAAGAGTTTCATCGCTTACATTTTGTAAACTTTCTATCATTACGGCAAGAACGGATATAATAATTGCAAAAAGTAGTAATATATCAAATAATTTTCCTGCTTTTGTATCAGCCTCAAAAATTATTTCATGTAATCTTTCTTTTGTTTTTTCACTAAACATTATTACCTAAAATTGATATTATTTTCATTTATAATCTCCTGTAAATAACCTTTTATTTAGCAATTATAGCCTATTTATTTAATCTTTTACAAGTAAAGCAATAAAAATCTTGCACTTTATTATCTTTTATTATAATCTTTAATTTTTAAGGAGGACAAAAATGAAAATATTTTTTATAAGCTTAATACTTTTATCTGCATTAGCCGCATGTAATAAACCTAAAGAAACTAAACCTGCAGATAATGCAGTTACCAGATATCATAAAAATCAGGTTAATAAAATTAAAAAAGCGAAAATTACAGTAAAAAATCTAAATGCAGATATAAAAACACAAGAAGAAAGAGCAAAAAAATTAAAAAATGAATAATAATTAGAAATAATAGTCTTTTATTTTAGATGTTATGAGGTATATATGAAAATATTAATGAGTTTAATTATACTATTTTTTATTAGTATTAATTTGTATGGAGCAAAACTAGTAAAAAAATTGAAATCTCCAAATTTAAGAATTTCATTTGTTGATATTGGGCAGGGTGATGCAGAAGTAATTCATGACCTTGATACCAATAAAGTTATTGTAGTTGATACAGGTGTTAAAAATAGTGGTATTGTTGAATACTTAAAATCCAACAATATAAAAACTATTGATTTAATGGTTTTAACACATCCCCACTCAGACCATATTGGAGCAGGTGTTCAAATTATTGATAACTTTAAAGTGAAAAGAATTCTGGATTCAGGATTTAAACATACCAGTAGAACATATTTAAAATTACTTGAAAAAATTAAAAATGAGAAAATTCCATATACAAAAGGGGTTGTTGGACAAAATATAAAATTTGGAGCATCTAAAATACATGTTCTTGCTCCACCAAGAGAAGAGATAAAAGGAACTCGTTCTGATGCTAATTCAAATTCTGTTGTATTTTTACTAAAACAAAAGGACTTCAGTGTTTATTTTGCAGCAGATTCAGAACATGAAACAGAAGAATTTATTTTAAAAAACAAAACAAATATTAAGTCAGATATATTAAAAGTTGCACATCATGGCAGTAAGTATGCTACAAGTAATGAGTTTCTTGATATGGTAAAGCCCTCTGTTGCAATTATTTCAGCAGGCCTAAATAATTCATATCACCATCCCGCTCCTTCAACAATAGATAAATTTAAAGAAAGAAAGATTAAAACCTATATCACATTTAAAGTGGGTACAATCATTGCAGAAACTAATGGAAAACAATATTCAATAAGAACAATCAAAACAAATACTAATAGAGCACATAATTCAATTGAGTACATTAAAGAAGAAGACCCTGATAACTATAATGAGATAATAGGAAATAAAAAGAAGGGTAAAAACTCAAAAACATTTGCCAAAATTGGTTCAAATGGAAAAGCAATTCTTAAAGAGGGGCATTTTTATGCTTCTAAAAGCTCAAAAAAGTTTTATGCTTGGAACTGTAAAGGGGTAAAGAGAGTAAAACCTAGTAATCTACTTGAATTCAGTAGTTTTGATGAAGTGGTTAATACAAAAAGGACTCTAGCCTCTCGCTGTAAATATAATGCAATAACCAGTACAAAAACAAAAAATAAGAATTCAATGAATTTTTCAGAAACAAAAGAAACTACCAATAGAACCCCTAAAACAAATTCATCAGATAAAATAAATATAAATACAGCATCTCTAAAAGAATTAATAACAATAAAAGGAATTGGTAATAAAACAGCTCAAAAGATAATCAACTACAGAAAAGAAAATAAATTTAAATCAATAGAAGATATTATGAAAGTAAAAGGAATTGGTAAAGGTAAATTTAAGAATATTGCTGATTCTATTAAAGTTAATTAATCTATTAATTCTTTGACAGTCGAAATTAACCTTTCAACTCTAAATGGCTTTTCAATTATTTTATTAGCCTCCATTCTTTTTGCAACATTTAAATAAGATGTTGCACTAAAGGCTGCTCCACCACTTGAAATAGCGATTATTTTAACTTGCTCTGATGTATAAATCTCTCTTATGTCAGATATCAATTCAAGCCCATTTTTATGTGGCATAACAATATCAGTAATTACCAAATCAATATCTTTACTCTTTATTACATCTAAAGCTTCAAGAGGATTTGGCAAAGTAAAGCATTCATACTCATTTTCAAGTGAGAATTTTATTATTTTTAATGTTTCTAGGTTATCATCAATTATCAATACTTTCTTCATATAAATCTCTAAAAAAATTTCATAAATTAAGTATATATCTTTTGAAGTTAATTTTCAATGTTTTTTTATTTTTTTTATTTTTTTTCTTTTATAGTAGTAATTATCTCTGACGATTGATTACAATAGTGTCAAAAACTTCATTATTATCATTTGCTTCTTTGGCTTCAATTGTAAGCTTATCATCTTCAATCGTTAAGAGACAATAGTGATATTTTCTTCCTTCAAACTTAATACTATACTCATAATCACCAACACTTAGACGGGTTTGGTCAAGAAGAGCACCACCTCCACCTGTAACAATATAATCTACACCTTCAACTTCCAGATGCTCATAAGCATGGTCATGACCATTAAAAACAAGGTCAACCTTTTTTTCTACAAATAATGGTTGCAATATTTCTCTTAACTCCATTTTATCACCTTCATCTCCATGATGTCCAGTACTGTATAAGGGATGATGATATATTGCAATCACAAAATTAATATCTGTAGGAACATTATCAAGTTTATCAAGAAGCCATATATACTGATCACTACTTTCACTTAAATCACTATTTGAATCAAGAACAATAAATCTTACTCCATATAAATCTAAATGATAATATCTTTCATTTTCAGGAAGAACAAATTTATCAAAATAATTCTGACTGTTATGTTCGTGGTTTCCTAAAACAGGATAATATATTAATCCTGCATCAATAAAAGGTTTAATTTCACTAAAAAAATCATCCCATTGTTCATTTTCTGGGTCATTTCCATCATAGACTAAGTCACCACTATTAAAAATATATTCAATATTATTAGGATTTGAATTAAATTCCCTCATCATTGCAGAAACAACTCTTGGATGTTTTGAGTCAAGAGTATAACCATATTCAATATGGTCTCTGTTGTCTCCATAAATCATAACAGCATGTTTTATTGTTTGTACAACTTCCTCACAGACTCCCTCTACTCTTTCAAAACCTAATTTACATTCACAAATCCCATTATTACTATTACATTCTTCATTTTGGGAACATTGTTTATCAGCACATAAATCAGTAATATCCTCAACACATTCATTTTCTTTTTTAATAAAACCAGATTTACATTCACAGTTTCCATTTTGACTATTACATTCTTCATTTTGAGCACATTGTTTATTTATACATAAATCAGCTTCTTTTTTTATACAAATATGTTTATCATCAGGAGAGAATACATATCCTTCATTACACTTACAATAAGCAGTATTTGCACCAATATCAACTTTACATTCTGCATTTTCACAATTATATGTTTCACATGGATTTTCATCTTCTTTATCTCCACTATTTACACTGTCTCCACCACAAGCAATAATAAATAAAGAAAATATTATTAAGAAATATTTAAACATTTTACACCTCTAAAAAAGATATTATACCAATAAATTCAAATAAATGAAAGTATTAATTTAAGAACGATATAGTTTACAAAATAAATCATTATCAGACTAAACATAACTAACACCATATTAATACTAGTATAGTTTTTCCTTTCTTTTCTTCCAATCAGGCATGTGTAAACTTAAGTAATTATAAAAATTTTTACCATGATTATGATGTATTAAATGAGTTAGTTCATGAAAAATAACATATTCAATTGCTACTTTTGGCTTTTTTATTAATTCTAAATTCAAATTAATATATGATTTACTTGGATTACAAGAGCCCCAGCGAGTTTTCATCTTTCTAATTCTAATACGATTAATATCTATATTGACAATTGATTGATATTTATCTATTGCTTTTTGAAAATGTTTTTTTGCTTTTTCCTTATACCACTCATCTATTAGTTTAGTTTTTTTATCATAATCACCTTTATTCTCAACATATACTTCAAAATAAGAATGATTTAATTTTACTCTTTCATTATTTGACTCTATCACCTTAAGCCTGTAGTGTTTTCCTAAATATACAAAGTCTTCACCACTGATTAGTTTTTTTTCTACAACTTGATTATCAGAAAAGAATTCCAAGTGTTTATTTATCCAATCCTCTCTTTTTTTAAGTATGTAATCAATCTCTTTATTAGTCATATCAACAGGGACAGTTAATAAAACTTCTAAATTAGGCTTAACCTTTAGGCTTGCATTTTTTACATGCTTATATATTATTTTAATATCATTTCTCTGCATAATTACTTATACCAATAGACCTTATTTCACTAATAATTTCATCATAACTCGAAAATTTAACATTATTTATATTTTCAATATCCCAAAGTAAATCATCTATAACTTGGTCAATCTCATTTTTAACATCAACATTATTCTCCCAATCAGGTTTTTTAGAAAACTCTTTAAAAACTTCTTCTGTCTTAATTATAAAATCAATTAAAATGTTTTCTTTTAAAAATCCCATATTTTTTTGAAGATTATCATAAAAAGATTTTGCAACTTTTGATGTTCTTATTGCTTCAGGATATTTATCATACTCTTCATCATTATTTTTTGTTAACATAGAACGAATATCTTTTGCATATTTTAATTTTTCTTCATCACTGAGTCGATTCTCTTTATATCTTTCAAGCACTTCTTGAATACGCTTTGAAAGTTTATCATAATAAACAGGATTTTGTTCTCTTTTTTCAGTTATTATTTTTGTTACAGCACTTATTATTGAATCTGCTTTTGCATTATCACCAACAACACGCTCTAATTCTTTATCAAACTCTTCATCAAAAATATTCACAAGTTTAGTAAGTTCATTTACTTCATCTGCACTAATATAAGTATCAAGAAGTTTTTGCATTTCTTGCTCATATTTTCCAAAATCAACAACTTCATGATATCTTATTTTTATACTTTTTCTAAGATTACTATAAAATTTCATTTTCGATTTATATTCATTTATTTCTTTTTTAGTAAAAATTTTATCAATTTTATCACTTGATAAAGCAATTTTTAAAGCCTTCATATAATTAAATAAAAGTTTATAAAACTCCTTTCTTTTTTCTTTATCACTTAAAAAAACTTCATAGCTTTCTTGGTCATTTTTATATTTTACAGCTTTGAATAACTCCTCTAAGTATGAATAATATGTTTTTACTTTTGCAAGCTCTTCTTTAATGTCAATCACAGCATTTAGTAAATCATCTTCATCAAAACCATCTAATGAGCTATAAGAGCTAAGTGCTTGGTCGAGATTTCCTAATAAACCTCTATAATCAATAATAAAGCCAAAAGTTTTTCCCGCATAAAGACGATTTACCCTTGCAATTACCTGTAAAAGATTATGCTCCCTCAACTCTTTATCAATATATAAAACAGTAGCTCTTGGAGCATCAAAACCAGTTAAAAATTTATTTACAACAATTAACAGCTCTATTTCATCCCCTTCTATAAAATCATCTCTAATTTTATTTAAGTAAGTTTCTTCATCACCATATTTATCAATAATCTTTTTCCAGTTTTTTATAATAAAATCTTTATTTTCTTCATCAACTTCAGAATAGCCTTCTCTTGTGTCTGGTGCTGAAATTACAAATGCTGTTTTAATATGTTCATAATTTTCAAAAATAAAATGATATTTTACAGCTTCAAACCTAGAATTAGTTGCAAGCATAGCTTTAAATCCTGTTCCTTGCAGATTTTTAATAAAATGATAATTTATATCAGCTGCAATTACTTCAAGTCTTCTTTCACTAGAAGCAACATTTTTAAATTTTCCCCATTTTTTCTTTAAATCATTTTTTTGTTCATCATTTAAATTCTTTGAAATCATTTCAAATTTCCTATCCATTCCTTTCTGGTCATTTATCCATTGGTCAACAAGTCTTCCTTCATATAGCAAGGGTAAAACAGCTTTATCTGCTACCGCTTGGTCAATAGTATACTTATGTATTAGCCCCCCAAATTGAGCAATAGAGCTCTTTTCTTTTTTTAATAATGGGGTACCAGTAAAACCAATATAAGAAGCATTTATAAATATTTTTTTCATTGCTCTATGTAAAATTCCTCCTTGTGTCCTATGTGATTCATCCACAAGAATAAAAATATTAGGATTATCAAAGATAATATCTTCTTTTTCAACAGTTTCAAATTTATTTATAATTGTGGTAATAACGCTCAAGCCTGATTTTAATTTATTAATCAAATCATGACCACTATTAGCCTTACCAGCTTTAATTTCACTATTATTAAATGTATTATGTATCTGTTTATCTAAGTTTTTTCTATCTGTAACAATAATAATTCTTGAATTCACTATTGTTTTACTTATAATTTTAGTCAACATTACCATAGTAAGAGATTTTCCACTACCTTGTGTATGCCAAATTAAGCCTCCACCTCTTCTACCAATACGATCAAGGGTATTAATCTTTTTAATCACTTCTTTAATAGCAAAATATTGTTGATATCTTGCTATTTTTTTTACTTTATTATCAAAAATTATAAATGAGTTTATTATTTCAAGTATACGATTTTTAGAAAATAAGGAATATATTGTTTTGTCTAATTTAGTAACTTCTCTATCTTTTAAATCATTATCAAGAGAGTCTAGAAAAGTTTCATCACCTTCTTTCCAAACTGCATAAAAATTTTCAGGGGTTCTAATTGTTCCATATTTAGGGTTATAAGGATTACCTGCAAGAGTTACCTGAATATATTTAAATAAATGAGGTAGTTCAGACTTCCCCTGATTTCTTATCATTTGAGAAACTCCTTCACTTGTTTTAACACTTGATTTTTTAAGCTCAATAACAGCAAATGGAATACCATTTATAAAAAGTACTAAATCAGGTCTTCTTGTTTTTTCTTTTTCTAAAACTTCTTTACGCCTTACTATATATTCTTCTGTAAAATGAAACACATTATTTTCAGGATTTTTAAAATCAATATAATTAAAAGAAAAGCTTTTTTTAGTATTATCAAATAATTCTTCTTCAAAACTAGTTCCTAAAACTAATTTATCACTTATTTTTTGATTAAGACTAGCCAATCCCTCCCCCGATGACTCATCTAATTCCTGAATAGCTTTAGTAATACTTTTAGGGGAAAAATTGTAATTAACACCTTTGTATTTAAACTTATTAATTTTTTGAAGTTGCTCATTAAGAATATCTTTAAATATCACCTCTTCATACTTTCCTTTTCTAAGACTCAAAGCCTCATCAGGGCTAATAAAAATATATCCCATTTTTTTCAATAATTTTATTGTATTATCTTGAACATGCTCTTCATTTGAAATATTTTTATTCATTTTTTCTCCTTTTTTGTAGCTTCAACCCCGTATTTCAGGCAGGCATAAAACCTACCCCTGCATATGGGTTTTACGCTGAAAATTAAGCCTAAGTCTTAATTTTTGAGGTTTTGCCTAGGTCAAAACCTTGGTTTATTTTAAGTTCTAGTTAATTCTTTAACTAGAACTTAGATTTTTTTAAGTTTAAGTTAATCCTTTAACTAGAACTTAGATATCTTTCCATAAATTTCTAAATACCTATTAAATGTAAATAATTTATATCTTTTATTACCCGTTATTTCCATTAAGATATCTTTTTTTTCAAAGTCTTTAATTAATGAATTAGCTGTTGATTTACTTATTGATAGTAGATCAACAATATTATTTATAGAAATTACTGGTTTTTGATATAAGTATTCTAATAATTTACCTGCATTCTGGGATTTTTTACCAAAACTAAGTATAATTTTATCCATTTCTGTTTTAAGTTTTAAAATTTTCTGAAATGTTTCAACTCCATTTTGTGCGGTAATGGTAACGGCTTCCAAAAAGAATTTTATCCATGATTTTAAATCATTCCCTTCTCTTACAAATGTTAATTTTTCATAATATATAGATTTATTTTTTTCAATAAAATCAGATAAATACAATGATGGCTTTTTTAATAATCCATTACTTACCAAATATAAAGTAATTAATAATCGTCCAATTCTTCCATTCCCATCTAAAAAGGGATGTATTGTTTCAAATTGATAATGAGCAATTGCTATTTTAATTAAATGAGGTACATAAATTTCATCATTATGTAAAAATATTTCTAAATCACTCATTAAACCAATAACCTTATCATGATGAGGAGGGATATAATATGCTGTTTTTAAACTTGCTCCACCTATCCAGTTTTGAGATTTTCTAAATTCACCAGGTCGTTTAGTTTCTCCTCTAACACTGTTTAATAAAATTTCATGAACTTTTTTTAATAATCTATTACTTAAAGGTAATACTTCTAATTCTTTAATAGAAAAATTTATAGCATTAATATAATTTTGAACTTCCTGCCAATCATCTTTTTTTTCTGGATCAACCTGCTCCTTAGAGATAAGAACTTCATTTATTTCTGTTTTTGTACCTTCTATTTTACTAGAACTATTTGCTTCTTTTGCAATATGCATCTGAATAAAGATATCAATATTAGGAACAATTAAAGTAAAAGCATTTAATTCTCCTAAAGCTCTAGTTGCATCTTCAAGCATCGTATTAATTTGTGGATCATCCCATGTAAATGTTTGATTTATCTTAGAAGGAATAAAGCTTCTATACTTGTATTCTTGCCTATATTTACCTGAAACAAAATTT
>Ga0256827_10000372_pt1 | contig 27507 bp, 20 predicted proteins | sample CV84metaG_FD_185977 | JGI IMG/M metagenome (GOLD analysis project Ga0256827, IMG submission 185977) | Hydrothermal vent microbial communities from East Pacific Rise, Pacific Ocean - CV84 | ecosystem: Environmental > Aquatic > Marine > Hydrothermal vents | place: Pacific Ocean: East Pacific Rise...
TATAATCTGTTGCCGAGGCATAACCCATTCCGCCACCAAGGGCATAACCATTAATTGCAGAAATTACAGGTTTTGGAAAATTAAATAATGTTTCTGATGTGCCCTCAAGCAACAAAGCAAATTCACGAGCATCTTCTATATCTGTGAAATTTTGTAATGTTTTTAAATCTACTCCGGCAGAAAAAGATTTTTCTCCTGCTCCTGTTAAAATTAAAACCCGTACTGATTTATCATTTTTTAACATATCTAGTTTATCATTAAATTCGTTTAACAACTCTCTGTTAAAAGAATTATGAACACTTGGTCTGTTAAGGCTTACAAGCGTAATACCATTGTTTTTTTTGTCTATTATTATATTGTTCATAAATATATTTATTTTTGTAATTTACAAATTTGCAACTAAATTATGACATTTTGTGTCTATAATTATGTATTTTTGAATATTATTAACTAAAAATTACTTAAAATGAAAAGAATCTTTACTTTAATTATTGCAAGTTTTGTTGTTAGTGTAATGTATGCACAGCAACCCCTAAATCCATCTTTTGAGAACTGGAGTGCTGCCACAACAGGCGAATTACCTGATGGTTGGGATGGAACTAATGTTAATGTTACAATAGCAACTATAGAGGGGGTTACTAAAGACGATACAGACCCACAAGAGGGAACTTATTCTGCTAAATTAGAAACAAAATATCAAAATATTTTTGGTAACGATGTTTTTGTTCCTGGAATTATAACTTTAGGTAAATTAAATTTTACAGAACAAACACTTACAGGAGGAATGGAATATACCGAAAGACCTGATCAATTTACAGGTTGGTATAAATATTCGCCTGTAAATGGAGATACTGCTGAAATAGGAATAGCATTTTATCATGGAGAAGATACTATTTGTGTGGCAAGTATTGAAATTACAGCAGAAGTTACAACTTGGACAGAGTTTACATTAGATTTAGTTTATTTAGGTGGAGCAAGCCCTGATACAATGAATATTATTTGTGCAGCTACAAACAATGATGATTTAGAACATGAAGGTTCAATACTTAATGTTGATAATTTTAAATTATCTGGTGGTACTCTTGGTATAACACAAAATTTAATGTCAGAAAAAGCATTTTCAATTAGCCCAAATCCTGCTAATACATTTGTAAATATTAATGTGCCAAATGTAAATAATGATGTGAAAATTGTTTTGCACAACACTGTTGGGCAAGTAGTGTATTCAAACACATTTAATAATGTTAATGAGGTTAAAGAAAGAATAGATATTTCTGAATTTAACAGCGGAATTTATTTTGTTGAAATTATCAACGGAAATAAAAGTAGTATTGAAAAACTTGTTATAAAATAATGATAATTAAACTTTTATTAAAATGCTTCCAAGTTGGAAGCATTTTTTTTTGTTATTTTTTTTATAAGTCCAAAAAAAACTTTAAATTGTGCAATAAATTAAAACTACCTGTATGTCAATAAATAAAAAATTAATAACAAGTATCATTATAGCACTAATTTTAGTTTATCTTCCATCAATAGGATACCTTGGAATTAAGAACAAACAAGATTTTTATCAGGTAGGTTCCGACAGAATAAAAATTATTGCAAAACAATATTCCATAGAAATAGAACAACAATTTAATAAATACTTTAGTATAATTAGAACATTATCGCATACAAACAAATCAATAGAATTAATTAATAAAGAAAATAAAGATTTAATTATACTATCAAACTACAAAAATATTTTATCTGCAAACCCTGATATTGATGGTATTTGGGATAGTTGGGATTTTTTTGAAATAGATTCTAATAATGTAAGCAAAGAAAAAAGATTATCATATTCGGCAGAAAGATCTAACAATGAAATAGTAACAGCAAAAGAAACATTAGATATAAGTAGTGCATACGATGAGATAAGAAATAATGGAAATGAATTTGTTATGAAGCCATATCTTTATTCATTTTCGGGAAAAAAAGAAGATGAAGTGTTAGTAACATCTTTATCTGAAAAAATATTTATTAACGACAAACAAGTAGGCATTGTTGGAATTGATATAAGTTTAAAAAGTCTGCAAAATATTTTAAACAAAGTAGATATAGTAAATAAAGCTAGTGTAGAATTATTATCTTACGATGGACAATATTTAAGTACATCAAAAAAAGATTTAATTGGTAAAAATGCCTTTAATAAACAAGATACATTATTAAAAAAAATAAAAACAGGAAAAGCTTTTTCTATTCTATCAACAGATAATTCTATTGAAGTTTTTAAGACTTATACGCCAATAAAATTAGGGGATTTTCATAAACAATGGACATTAGTTATTTCTGTTCCTAAAGAAATAATAGAAGAAAAAGCAAACGATAATTTCATGCTTACAATGATTATAGGAATAATAGGTATTATTATTTTATCTATTATAATTAGTTTTATAACACTACCAATGATATCTCCTATAAGAATAATAACAAAAATATTAAAACAATTATCTAAGGGAGATATTGAAAATATAGACACAGTAAAATACAAGTCTAAAAATGAAATAGGAACTATGGCAACAGCACTTAACAGTATGATTGCAGACATTAAAGACAAAGCTAAATTTGCTAAAGAAATTGGGGGTAATAATTTTGAAGCTAAACTAAACAACTTGAACGAAAAAGATTCTTTAGGAAACGCACTTATTAATATGCGAAATAATTTAAAAGATGCCCAAGAAAAAGAAAATGAACGAAAAAAAGATGAAGAAAAAAGAAAATGGGCAAATAAAGGCGAAGCAATTTTTGGAGAAATACTTCGTGCAAACAATAATTTAGCAGAATTAAGTAATATTATCATAAGAAAAATAGTAGAATATACAGATTCTAATCAAGGAGGGATTTTCTTGATGAATGAAAATGAAGAAAATAATGATGATACAAAAACATTAATACTTACATCTGCTTTTGCTTACGAAAGAAAGAAATTTTTAGAAAAAGAAATACTATTGGGTGAAGGATTAGTGGGTACATGTGCCGTAGAAGAATTAAGTATACATTTAACAGATATACCTGATAACTACATAAATATAACATCAGGACTTGGAAAAGCTAACCCAAAATCATTGTTAATAGTTCCGTTAAAAACAGATACCGATTTAATAGGAGTTGTAGAAATAGCTTCTTTTAATAATTTTGAACAATATCAAATTAATTTTATAGAAAAAATAGCAACATCTATTGCATCAACTATTGTTTCTGTTAAAATAAATGAAAAAACAAGCATGTTGTTAGAACAAACTCAACAACAAGCCGAAGAAATGCAAGCTCAAGAAGAAGAAATGCGTCAAAACATGGAAGAGTTGCAAGCAACACAAGAAGAAGCCGATAAAAAAACTAATGAAATGAAAAATTTAATAGAATCGTTAAAAGAAACGAACTATTTAGTTGAATACAATACCGATGCAATAATTATTGATATTAATGATAAATACCTAAACCTTATAAACCTCAAAAAACAAGATGTAATAGGCTTACATCATAAAGCGTATATGGTTTTTTCTAAAAAACAAAACGAAGATTATGAGCAATTTTGGACTGATTTAAGAAACGGAATTGCTAAAAAAATTGTTTCTAAAGTTGAGGTTGATAAAAATGAATATACTTTTAACGAAAATTATATTCCAATAATTGATAGTTTTGGAGAGGTAACAAAAATTATAAAACTTGCAAATAACATAAGTGACTATAAAAAATAATAAAAAAATTGTAAAATTATGACACCTAGATTTTTAATGGCAGACAATTCTCAAGATAATCCTGATAGATTATACATTGTTCACACCGAAAAACCAAGTTTTATTGTTGGTTTTGATATAGAAGATTTTAATCAAAATCAAGAAATACAATGGTTTGATGGAGAACCAAACGAAGAAGTTGTTGCTGATTTATTAGTTGATGCCGAAGAATTTTTAGAAGCAGAACTTGATAATCAAGAAGATATTTTTGAGGAAGAATAAATTTTAACAGATACTCAATCCATTTAGCTTTTCGGGAATTTATACGGATTTATTTTTTCTTTTTTAGAGTTTAAAATTTTAAGCATAGCTAGGTTACGCTTATAAATTTAAACAAATAAAAAAGGAAAAAGAAAAAGTAGAAAACTCTAAAAACTATGTGGTTTGAGTATATTTTGTAAAACAGAATGTAACAATTTAAAACCTAAGTCGTTTTATACAAAATAAAACTTTTTATTATGGTAAAAAAGATAGCTTCTTATACACTAATTGCAATTGTAATGGCTGTTACAATTATTGCAATTCTTGCGGTTTGGGATATTATTGCAGTTGAACATATTTTAACAAAATCGCTACAATCGTTATTTATTATATTTATTGCTGCAGTTATTATTTTATTCATATTTGCAGTTATTATTAAAGATGGTAATTTTTCTAATAGTCCGCCACCTAATTATATGAAATAAACCACTATGGACTACTACAAGTCCATAGGTTTGAACTACGAATAAAATTCGTTATGCATAAAACAAGACCTTAGATATTAGACTTTAGACATCTAAGGTCTAATATCTAATATCTTATTACTTTTTATAAGCTGAAAGCGAAATGTACTAGAAGTGCATAGTTTTAACTACATTTGTGACCAATAAAATTTCTAATAAAAATATTATTTTAAAGCTAAATACAAGATTTCTATCGGGTGTAGAGCATCTCTGTTTGTTCCGTCTTTTATTTGATGTCGGCATGATGTGCCTGCTGCCGAAATTAAAACATCATCGGCTGTTTTTCTTATTTCCGGAAAAAGCACAAGTTCTCCTACTTTCATAGATAAATCGTAGTGTTCTTTTTCGTAACCAAACGAACCTGCCATTCCGCAACAACCCGAAGGTATTTCTTCGGCAGTGTAGTTTTTAGGTATTTGCAAAATTTCTAATGTTGGTTTTGTTGAGGCAATTGCTTTTTGTTGGCAATGTCCGTGCAGTTTTATGTGTTTTTTCTCCTCGCTAAATAATTCTTGCGAGATATTTCTTTTTGCAAATTCGTCGGCTAAAAACTCATCTATCATTAGTGCATTTTTTGCAAGTTTTTTTGCTTTTTCTTTTAATTCTTTATTTACTAAATCGGGATATTCGTCTCTAAATGTGAGTATTGCCGATGGTTCGATACCTAAAAGCGGAGTTTCTTCGTTAATTATTTCGGATAAAGTTTGTACGTTTGAAATTGCAATTTCTTTGGCTTTTCGCACAAATCCTTTTGAAATAAAAGTCCTTCCACTTTCTATGTGTTGCGGTATCACAACATTATAGCCTAACCTGTTTAGCAAACGAATTGTAGTTATTCCTAAATCAACATCGTTGTAATTTGTAAATTCATCAGAAAACAAATAAACTGTTTTTTGTGTGTTTACATCTTGTTTTAGTTTCTCAACATATTTATTTAAAGTAGTTTTATGCAAAAGAGGAATATTTCGTTTTTGCGAAAAACCTATAAAATATTTCATCAAAGATGAGGTAATTTTACACTTGAAAAAGAAATTTGTTACACCTGAAACTTTTTGTCCTAAACGATTATATTTTGTAATATTTGCAATTAGTTTAGAACGTAACGGAGCCCCATTTTTATCGTAATAATGCTGCAAAAACTCTGCTTTCATTTTTGCTACATCAACATTACTTGGGCATTCGGTTTTACACGCTTTGCACGATAAACACAAATCCATAACATCATAAATTTCTTTATGATTGAAACGGTTTGTTTGATTAGAGTTTGTTAAAAATTCTCGCAAAATATTTGCTCTGGCACGTGTGGTTTGATTTTCGTTTTTACTTGCCTGATAGCTCGGGCACATTGTTCCGCCAAACAAATGTGATTTTCTGCAATCTCCTGAGCCATTACATTTTTCGGCAGTTTCTAAAATCCCGCCATTTTCCGAAAAATCAAAAATTGTTTCAATTTCGGGTATTTCTTTTTCGGCTTCGTAACGCAAATGGCTATCCATTGGCGGAGTATCAATAATTTTTCCCGGATTAAAAATTCCTTTAGGATCCCAAAGTTTTTTAATTTCTTTAAATGTATTGTAAATTTTATCGCCATACATTATAGGTATAAACTCACCACGCAAACGACCGTCGCCGTGTTCGCCACTTAACGAACCTCTATATTTTTTAACTAAATGTGCTACATCAAGAGCTATATCGTGAAAAATTTCTTGGTCTTCAAGCTTTTTTAAATCCAACACAGGTCGCAAATGCAATTCGCCTGTATCTATATGTGCATAATAAACACACGAAACTTTATATTTTTCTAAAACTTGCTTGAACTCTTGCAAATATTCGGGCAAATCAACAGGACGAACAGCTGTATCTTCTATAACAGGCACAGGTTTTCTGTTGCCTTTCATATTCGACAATAAGCCAAGCCCTGCTTTACGGATAGCCCAAACTTTTTTGATATCATCGCCCCAAACCAAAGGAAAATCGTAGCCAAAGCCATTTTCTCGCATTTCTTTTTCCATCAGCTCGGCTGCCGACAAAATACTTTCTTTTGTAGTTCTGATAAACTCCACAATCAGCATTGCTCCTGGGTCGCCATTAATGAAAAAACGATTTTTTTCTTGCTCTACATTTTCTTTCGATAAATCCATTATGGTTTTATCCATAAGTTCAACTGCATCAGGATTGTGTTTTAATGCAATAAGATTTGCTTTTGCTGCTTCTTCTACGGAGTTTAGATGCACACAAACAAGTGTTTTTTCTTTTGGTGGAAGAGGTAAAATATTCAGCTTTATTTCGGTAATAAACAACAAAGTACCTTCGGAACCTGCTATTAAGTTTGCAAAGTTAAACATTTTTTTTGTATCATCTTTAAAACTATCGGTATCAGCCAAAACATCAAGTGCATAGCCGGTACTTCTTCTCCTTATTTCTTTATGCGGATATTCTTTTTCTATTTCATCAATAAAACTTTTATCGGATAAAATTTTATCTATCTGTTTGTAGATTTTGTTTTCTAAGCGAACACCACGAGCTTTTTTCTTAAACTCATCTTTACTCAATGGAGCAAATTCTACTTCTGAGCCATCAGATAAAAATCCACGAACCGAAATTGTATGGTCACGTGTAGCACCATAAACAAGTGAATGTGCTCCACACGAGTTATTTCCAACCATTCCTGCCATCATAGCTCGGTTTGATGTAGATGTTTCGGGAGCAAAATGGAAACCGTATTTTTTTAAAATAAGGTTTAATTCATCTCGAACAACTGCTGGTTCTACTATTACATAGCGTTCTTGCTCGTTTATTTCTTTTATTTTAGTAAAATATTTTGATACATCAACAATTATTGCCTTACCTACAACCTGCCCTGCCAAAGATGTTCCTGCTGTTCGTGGAATAATTGGCACAGAATGTTTTGAGGCAAAAAGAATTATTTCTTTTATATCGTTTTTTGTTTTCGGATAAATTATCGCTAAGGGTTTTTCGCGATATGCCGAAGCATCAGTTGAATATATCAAGAGCATTTTGTTGTCGGTAAATATCTTACCTTCAATATTTTCTTGCAGCTCTATTAACTCTATATTCAAATCCATTTATAAAAGTTTTTGCAAAGATACATATTTCTATTGTTCTATTGCTCTATGGTTAAATTGTTCTATGGCTATATTGCTCTACGGTTAAATTGTTGCTAGTTGCTAGTTGCTGGGTGCTTGGTTCATTGGTTATTGGAAATTGAGTGTTGGTTGTTGGATATTTAATTGTTCTATTACCTACGGTAAGGGCTTTGCTGATAAAGATTAAAAATTAATTATCAATTGTCAATTATTAATTACACATTATTAATTACACATTACTAATTGCTAAATGGTTCTACTGTTAAATTGTTGCTAGTTGCTAGTTGCTGGGTGCTTGGTTCATTGGTTATTGGAAATTGAGTGTTGGTTGTTGGATATTTAATTTATTGTTAAATGGTTCTATTGCTAATTACTAATTACACATTATTAATTACACATTACTAATTGCTAAATGGTTCTACTGTTAAATTGTTGCTAGTTGCTAGTTGCTAGTTGCTAGTTGCTGGGTGCTGGGTTCATTGGTTATTGGAAATCGAGTGTTGGTTGTTGGATATTTAATTGTTCTATTACCTACGGTGAGGGCTTTGCTGATAAAGATTAAAAATTAATTATCAATTGTCAATTATCAATTATTAATTACACATTATTAATTGCTAAATGGTTCTATTGTTAAATTGTTACACACAAGCTAAGAAAAATCCAGAACTTGTAAAAAAAACTAGCACAAATCCCCAACCCACAGATAGCACATTTGTTTTTTTCTGATAAATTAAAAATTGAAGTTAATAGATTGTTGAAAACCAAAAGAGCTGTTTTTTCCTTCGCACAAGTAAAAATGATACCTTTATCTTTTTAAAAAATTGATTGAATGACTATTGAACAATATATAGAAAAGGTAAGTACAAGGCTAAAATCGGGCATTTCGAGAGAACACTCGTATCGTGGCGACCTTGAAACATTAATTAGAGAATTGGTAAAAGGTGTTGAAATAACCAACGAACCTGCAAATGTTACCGATTGCGGAAACCCCGATTATGTAATTACAAAAGGAAAAATTCCAATTGGCTACATCGAAGCCAAAGACATTGGAAAAGACCTAAACAGCAAATCATATAAAGAGCAATTCGATAGATATAAAAAAGCACTTGATAATCTGATAATTACCGATTATGTTTGGTTTCAGTTTTTTAAAAATGGGGAATTAGTTCACGAAATACGAATAGCTGAAATTGAGAATGATGCAGTAAAACCGCTAAGCGAAAATTTTACAGAATTTACCGACCTGATAAAAGATTTTTGTACACATATTGGGCAAACCATAAAATCGAGTAAAAAATTAGCCGAAATGATGGCTTCCAAAGCTCGATTATTGCAAGATATTTTGGAACGTGCCATTACATCGGACGAAGAAAGCGAAGAAAACACCTCGTTAAGAGTGCAATACAAAACTTTTAAAGATATTCTAATTCACAACCTTTCGCCAAAAGCATTTGCAGATATTTACGCACAAACATTGGCCTATGGAATGTTTGCCGCACGTTTGCACGATGAAACACTCGACGATTTTAGCCGACAAGAAGCTGCCGAGCTGATACCAAAATCAAATCCGTTTTTGCGAAAACTATTTGCCTACGTGGCAGGACCGGATATTGACGATAGAATTGTAAGAACAGTTGATAACTTAGCCGAAGTTTTTAGAGCTACCAATGTAGAACAGCTTTTAAAGAATTTTGGAAAAAGCACACAAACCAACGACCCGATTATTCATTTTTACGAAACATTTTTGGCAGAATACGACCCAAAACTCAGAAAAGCAAAAGGCGTTTGGTACACGCCCGAACCTGTTGTAAACTTTATTGTTCGTGCGGTTGACGATATTTTGAAAACCGAATTTGATTTACCGCAAGGGTTAGCTGATACAGGTAAAACCAAAATAAAAGTTAAAGATTTTTATAAAGCTACTGCTGATAGGCGTTCTAAAACAAAAATAATTGAAATAGAAAAAGAAGTGCACAAAGTGCAAATTCTTGACCCCGCCACAGGAACAGGAACATTTTTGGCAGAAGTTGTAAAATATATTTACAGCAAAAAATTTAAAGCAATGCAAGGAGCTTGGAGTAGCTATGTTGACGAACATTTGATACCTCGCCTAAACGGTTTTGAGCTATTGATGGCTTCTTACTCTATGGCACACCTAAAATTGGATATGCTTTTGCACGACACAGGCTACAAAGCCACCAAAAACCAACGCTTTAATATTTACTTAACCAACTCGCTCGAAGAACACCACCCCGATACAGGAACACTGTTTGCTGCAAATTGGCTGAGTATTGAAGCCAACGAGGCAAACCATATAAAACGCGATACGCCTGTAATGGTGGTTATGGGAAATCCGCCTTATGCGGTAAGTAGCACCAACAAAAGCGAGTGGATACAAAACTTATTAAAAGATTACAAAAAAGATTTAAACGAAAGAAAGATAAATCTTGATGATGATTACATAAAGTTTCTTCGTTATGGCGAATATTTTATTGATAAAACAGGCGAAGGTATTTTAGCTTATATTTCTAATAATAGTTTTATTGATGGTATTACACACCGACAAATGCGAAAACATTTATTAGAAACTTTCGATAAAGTTTATATTCTCGATTTGCACGGAAACAGCAAGAAGAAAGAAACCGCACCCGATGGCTCGGCAGACCAAAATGTGTTTGATATTATGCAAGGTGTAAGCATTAATATTTTTGTAAAGAAATCTAAAAGTAAGAAATTAGGACAGATTAAACACTTTGACGCTTACGGAAAACGACAAAATAAATACGATTTTTTAAACGAAAATTCTATTAGTTCAATTGATTGGAATAAATTAAATTACAAAGAACCTTATTTCTTTTTTGTGCCTAAGGATTTTGAAGAAGAAGAAAAATATAAAAAGGGATTTAAGGTTGATAGTTTATTTAAAACTAACAATTCAGGTGTTTCAACGGATAGAGATAGTCTTTTTTTATCAAATGATTTATCTAAACTACAAGAAAGAATAAAAACTTTACTTGAAAAAGAATATTCTGATGAATTTAAGACTTTGTATAATGTTAATGATAGTAGTGGTTACCCTCTTTTAAAAAGAATATCGAATAAACAATATGACAAATCAAATATAATTAAATATCATTATAGACCGTTTGATATAAAATATATTTATTTTGATAATACAATTATTAGTCGTCCAGCAAATAAAGTTTCTAATAATATTATTAATAAAGACAATTTAATATTAATTGTTCCAAGACAAGTCAATAAAGAATACCATCATACTTTTATTTCTAAAATAATTTGTGATAGTAATATTACTTCTTCCGCTCGTTTATTTGGAGCAGGTAAATTATTTCCCCTTTACCTTTACCCCGACCAAGAAGAAGGCATTTTCACAGAAAAAGATACATCGACAAGCTCAGCACCAAACCGCAAACCTAATCTAAATCTTGAAATAGTAGCGCAAATAGCTAAAAAAATAGGATTGGAATTTGTGCCGGAGAAAGAAGAAGTACGGACAGCTCGCGAGCTGTCCCCACAGTTCCCACAGCAGCAGCTGTCCCCACAGGAGCAATCCTTAAAGAAAGAGCAATCCCCACAGAAGCAAAGCTTTGCCCCAATAGATATTTTAGATTACATCTATGCTGTATTGCACAGCCCAACATACCGAGAAAAATACAAAGAATTTCTAAAAATAGATTTTCCAAGAGTGCCATATCCAAAAAACAAAGAAACCTTTTGGCAATTAGTGAAATTAGGCGGAGAAATAAGGCAAATACATTTATTAGAAAGCCCAAAAACAGAAGAATATATTACAAGCTATCCAATTGATGGAGATAATAAAATTACCACAAAAATTGGCAAAAAAGATTGGGAAATCACCAGTACGGACAGCTCGCGAGCTATCCCAACAGTTGCAGCTATCCCAACAGCTGCAGCTGTCTCAACAGATGCAGCAGCAGATATTTCCACAGGCAGAATATGGATAAATGAAACCCAATATTTTGATAATATCCCCTTAACAGCTTGGGAATTTTATATAGGAGGCTACCAACCTGCTCAAAAATGGTTAAAAGACCGCAAAGAGCGAACTTTAAGCTTCGAGGACATTCTACATTATCAAAAAATAATTGTTGCCCTTTCTGAAACGGATAAATTAATGAAAGCAATTGATAAAATTGAGATTGAGTAGTTATTTATAAGATGAAAGAACGAAAACGAAATAGAAAATTAGGATTTGATTATTCAACAGAAGCAATATATTTTTTAACCATCTGTTGTAAAAACAGAATACATCATTTTGGAAAAATCGAAAATAAAAAAATGATTTTAAACGAATACGGAAAAATAACAAATGAACAAATACAATGGCTGGAACAACAATATCCATATTTTATTCTGCATAATTATATCGTAATGCCCAATCACGTGCATATTTTATGCGAAATATTAATTGAAAAATCTCGTACGGACAGCTCGCGAGCTGTCCGTACAGGAAAAATAAAATCAATTTCAGAATTAATGGGTGCATTTAAAACAACATCATCAAAAAAAATTCATTTGGCAGGAAATAATTTATTTCAATGGCAACGTTCATTTCACGACCATATCGTTAGAAACGATTATTCATATCAAAATATTTTTAATTATATAACACAAAATCCTGAGAAATGGGTTGAAGACACTTATAATAAATAAAAGATAAAACAATATGCAAGAAAATAACTCACAAATAATAATATACCAAACCGAAAGCGGAGAAACAAAATTAGATGTTCGTTTTGAAGACGAAACCGTTTGGCTTACGCAAATGCAAATGGCTGATTTGTTTGGTAAGAGCAAAAAAACTATTTCCGAACATATAATAAATATTTTTAAAGAAGGCGAATTAGAAGAAAATATGGTTGTCCGGAAATTCCGGACAACCACTCAACACGGTGCTATTGTTGGAAAAACGCAATCGAGAGAAGTAAAGCTATACAATCTTGATGTAATTATTTCGGTTGGTTATCGTGTAAAATCGAAGCAAGGTACACAATTTAGAATTTGGGCAACACAGCGTTTAAAAGAATATATAATAAAAGGATTTGCACTAAACGATGATAGATTTAAAACAGGTAATTCGATGAATTATTTTAGCGAACTGCAAGAACGTATTCGCGAAATACGAATATCGGAACGCTTTTTCTATCAGAAAATTAAAGATATTTATGCAACAAGTATCGACTACGACCCCAGCGATGAAAAAACATTAATGTTCTTTAAAATTATTCAGAACAAATTACTTTGGGCAATAAGCGAACAAACAGCCGCAGAATTAGTTTATCGTAGAGTTGATGCCAATTTACCACTTCTTGGAATGCAATCTTACGATAAAGATAAAAGCACAAAAATTATAAAAAGTGAGGTAAGTATTGCTAAAAATTATCTGCAAGAAGATGAAATAAAATTATTGGGTTTAATAGTTGAACAATATCTCGCATTTGCCGAAACAATGGCACTTGAAAATACGCCAATGTATATGAAAGATTGGATAGAAAGATTAGATATTATTGTGCAACTTAACGGTAAAGAACTTTTAACCCACGCAGGAAAAATAAGTCATAAAATGGCATTAGAGAAATCAAACGAAGAATATCAAAAATATAAAGAAACGCTAAAACAAATAGAGAAAGAAAATAGCTTAAAAGAATTGGAACAAGATATAAATATGTTGTCAAAAAAGCTGAAAGATGATAACAAATAGCCATCGCAGAAGCCATACACATTTGCAATTCGCACAAGCCAACGCTTCAACCAAAAATTACAAAAAAGCATGTCTCGTTAACGCACAGGCAAACAGCAGAACGCCAGTGTGTAACAATACCTATACGTAATGCGGGCAAGTTGCAAAACTTTAAAATTATTACTACTTTTGAATACCGCCAAATTTAATATTTGGCATTTTAAAAATGATAAAAATAAATACAAAATATAAAATTTGGCTAAGTGCGTTAATTAGAGGTTTATCTTTCAAAAACCCGCACTATGCATAGCCAAGACCGTTAATCTTTAAATTAAGAATTAAAAATTAAGAATTAAAAATTAAAAATTCTATCACTAATCTTTAATTTCATTCGTCATGCGTCTCTCAGTCTAAGTTCTAAAGTCTAAAATTTTAACAAAAAAAGAGAGGCTTTAGCCTCTCTTTTTTAATAATATTACTACAATAAAGATTAGATATTATAATCTTGAGCAGCTTTTAGTTTATACATTTTATGTCTCCATTCAGCAGATTCTCTTGAAGCTTCGAAAGCAGCTTGTGCTTTTTCTGGTCCAATAGTTTTTGCTAATGAAGAGTAACGTGTTTCACCTTTAATAAAATCGACAAATTTATCAAAATCAGGCTCTTTAGAGTCAATTACGAATGGATTTTTGCCTTCTTTTTCTAATTCAGGATTATATCTCCACATTGTCCAATAACCAGCAGCAACAGCTTCTTTTTCTGTTGTCATAGTCTGGCTCATTCCACCTTTAATTCCGTGTGCAATACATGGTGCATATGCAATTATAATAGATGGTCCTGGATAAGCTTCGGCTTCTTTCATTGCTTTAAAGAATTGTGCTTGACTAGCTCCCATTGCAACTTGTGCAACATAAACATAACCGTAGTTAGTAGCCATCATACCTAAATCTTTTTTACCTATTTTTTTACCCGAAGCAGCAAATTTAGCTACCGATGCAATTTGCGATGCTTTAGAAGATTGTCCACCTGTGTTTGAATAAACCTCAGTATCAACAACTAAAACATTAACATCTTCGCCCATTGCAAGAACGTGATCTAATCCACCGTATCCGATATCATAAGCCCAACCGTCGCCACCAATAATCCATTGCGATTTTTTAACAAGGTATTGCTTAAGATTTAATATCTCTTTAACATTTTCGTTATTTTCTTTTTCCATCATAGGAATGATAGTTTTAGAAATACGTTTTGTTTCAAGAGTATTATGAATATTATTTAACCATTCTTGGAAACCTGCTTTTAAATCGGCAGAAATACCTTCGTTCATTGCTTTTTCCATACGATCAGCAATACGGTTACGAAGTTTGTTATTTCCAAGAGCCATACCAAAACCATATTCTGCATTATCTTCAAATAAAGAGTTAGCCCAAGCTGGTCCTTGCCCAGATTCTTGATGTGTAGTATAAGGTGTAGCAGGTGTAGAACCTCCATAAATTGAAGAACAACCAGTTGCATTAGCAATTAGCATATCTTCACCATACAACTGAGTAATAGCTTTTATATAAGGAGTTTCACCACAACCGGCACAAGCTCCAGAGAACTCGAATAATGGTTGAGCAAACTGCGAATTTTTAACTGTTTTATCTTTTGGCACAACATCTTCTTTGTATCCAACAGTTCCATCAAGATAATTCCAACGAGGTACTTCAATATCTTTTCTTTCTAAGATATCAACCATAACAAGTGATTTTTCTTTAGATGGGCAAACATCAACACAAACACCGCAACCTGTACAGTCTAATGCCGAAACCTGAATTCTGAAGTTATATTCTTTAATTTGACCAACTCCTTTTAATGTTGCCATTCCTTCTGGTGCATTTGCAACTTCTGCCTCGGTTAATAAGAACGGACGAATTGCTGCGTGAGGACAAACATAAGAACATTGGTTACACTGAATACAATTTTGGTCTAACCACTCAGGTATATGAGTTGCAACACCACGTTTTTCGTATGCTGCTGTTCCTTGAGGTAATGCACTGTCTTCTCTGCCATTAAATGCACTTACAGGTAAATCGTCACCTGTTTGAGCGTTTATTGGGTCACAGAATTCAGAAATTATTTTAGGAACTTCTGTTTCACGAACAATTTTAAATCCGTCAGTTTTAATATTTTTCCAGTCTGCCGGGATATCAATTTTAGTGATTTCTCCACCTCTATCAACAGCAGCATAGTTCATATTAACAACTTTTTCTCCTTTTTTACCATAAGATTTTACAATGAATTTCTTCATTTGCTCAACAGCTTGGTCGTAAGGTATAATATCGGCAATCTTAAAAAATGCAGATTGAAGAATTGTATTTGTTCTATTTCCTAAACCTATTTCAGTAGCAATTTTACTTGCATCGATAGTATAGAAAGTAATATTTTGTTTTGCTAAAACTTCTTTTACAAAATCAGGTAAATTCTCTTTTGTTGTTTCTGCATCCCAAGGTGAGTTCATTAAAAAAGTTCCGTTTTCTTTAATTCCTCTTAACATATCATATTGACGTAGATATGCAGGTACATGACATGCAACAAAATCAGGAGTTCCTACCAAATATGGCGAACGAATTGGGTCTTTACCAAAACGCAAGTGCGAAGCTGTAAATCCACCAGATTTTTTACTATCGTAAGCAAAATATGCTTGTGCATATAAATCGGTGCTATCACCAATAATTTTAATAGAATTTTTGTTTGCTCCAACTGTTCCGTCAGAACCTAATCCGTAAAATTTACCTTCGAAAGTATCTTCTGAACTTAAACTAATTTCAGGTAAAATTGGTAATGATTTAAATGTTACATCATCAACAATAGAAATTGTGAAACCATGCTTTGGCTCTGCTAATTCCATATTTTCGTAAACCGAAACTATATGTGCAGGTGTTGTATCTTTAGAAGATAAACCATAACGACCACCTAAAATTTTAGGTTGATTTTTCTTGTTATAGAACATTTCTACTATGTCAAGATATAATGGCTCGCCATTAGCACCAGGTTCTTTTGTTCTGTCTAGTGCAGATATTGTTTTAACTGTTTTTGGTAAAACATCAAAGAAATATTTGCTTGAAAAAGGACGATATAAATGAACAGAAATTAAACCTACTTTTTTGCCTTTAGCAATTAAGTGGTCAATAGTTTCTTTAATAACATCTGTAACAGAACCCATTGCTACAACAATATGTTCTGCATCGGCAGCTCCATAATATGTAAATGGCTTGTATTCTCTTCCGCATCGTTTAGAAATTTCTTTCATATATTCTGAAACAATATCAGGAACTGCATCATAATATTTATTTTGTGCTTCACGAGCTTGGAAATAAACATCAGGGTTTTGAGCAGTACCACGTGTTACAGGGTGTTCTGGGTTTAAAGCTCCATCTCTAAATGCTTGTAATGCTTTTTGGTCTACTAAATCAGCAATATCATCATTTTCGAAATATTCTACTTTTTGAATTTCGTGAGAAGTACGGAAACCATCAAAGAAGTGTGTGAATGGAATTCGTGATTTAATTGCTGCTAAGTGAGCAACAGGTGCTAAATCCATAACTTCTTGCACAGAACCTGTAGCTAAAAAAGCAAATCCTGTTTGACGTGCCGACATAACATCAGAGTGATCGCCAAAAATAGATAATGCTTGAGCTGCTAAACTTCTTGCACTTACGTGAAATACTCCTGGTAATAATTCACCAGATATTTTATACATGTTAGGGATCATTAATAATAATCCTTGAGAAGCAGTAAATGTACTTGTTAAAGCACCTGCTTGTAGAGAACCGTGAACAGCTCCTGATGCTCCACCTTCAGACTGCATTTCTACAACATGAACAGTTTCGCCGAAGATATTCTTTCTTCCTTCTGTAGCCCATTCGTCAACATTTTCTGCCATGTTCGACGATGGAGTGATTGGATATATAGCAGCTACTTCGCTAAACATGTAAGCAACATGAGCAGCAGCGTGGTTTCCATCACAAGTTATAAACTTCTTTGCCATTTTTTAAAATATTTATTTATTAATACAATTCTTATCGAAAATTCTTACGAAATTAAGATATTTAAGAATTATTTTAATGGTTTTTTCTACATATTTTTTGATAGCTTGATATAGTTTGTTTTATCAATATGTATTAGCGTGATTTTGTGTGTTTTACAAAGTTTAAAATTATTCTAAATTAAGCATCTAAATATTTTTTGAATAAATATAAAAATCTTGTTTTTGCATTTCGGTTCTAAAAAACACTATACCCAAATAAAATAAGTCGATACTAACAACAACTTTGTTGTCTTTTTTTATTGTTTCCCAAGCTTCAAACATTTCTTTAGACCAATAAATATCATCAAATATTAAAACAGAATTGTTATGTACTTTTTGTTTTAGCGATTCAAAATATTTTAGAGTAGCTTCTTTTGTGTGATTGCCATCTATAAAAGCCAAGTCTATTTTATCTGTTTTATTAATAATTTCGGGTAATGCATCATCAAAGTTTGCACATATATTTTTTATATTTTTTATTTTTAATTTCTTAAAATTATTATCGGCAATATTAAAAATATTTTTATCGCCTTCTATTGTAGTTATATTTGATTGTTTTAGTAATGATAGATATATTGTGGTTATACCAAGTGATGTGCCTATTTCAATTATATTTTTTGCATTAATATGGTTTGCTATTCGCATTAAAAAACTTGCTTGCTTAGCAGATTTTAAAGAGTATTTTGCTATATCTGATATTTTTCGTTTTTCAGATGAGAACTTTTTTGAGCCTGCTCCTAAATCATTTATTTTGATTATGTTATTGTTTTGCAATAATTCTTTTCTTATTTTTTCTATATCATCAAAACCATAAAAGATGCCTGTATTATCAATAACATTATTAACTAAATCGAAAATAAAAGGCGAGTGTATTCCATGTCCTTTTGTTTTTGCTAAAGTCCTAAAACGTATATATTTTTTTATCTGAAAAATATTCATTATTCAATAGTTTTTGCAGATTTAGATATAACAGATTTTTTTTTCCAACGCTTTGTTTTGTAATATATAAAAGTTAGTACCATACCAACAAACCAAGCAAGTGGCATAGACCACCAAATACCTTTTTCTCCAATATTTAGGCTTAAGAAATATGCTACAGGAATTCTTACTCCCCAGAGTGCAATTAAAGTAATAAACATTGGTACAATTGTATCTCCTGCTCCACGCATAACGCCATTTATTGTAAACATTATAGCAAAAATAACATAAAAGGAGCTTACAATAACTAGGTATTCCATACCTATTCTAATAACCTCTGTATCGTTTGTAAATAGCGACATCATACTGTTGCCGTAAATAACTATAAATATGGTTATTATAATTGATACAACCACTGTCATAATAAGAGTGGAATACAAACCTTTTTTAACTCTATCTAATTTATTTGCACCAATATTTTGCCCTACAAAACCAGATAAAGCAGTAGAGAAAACCATTGCCGGTAACATTGCCAAGCTATCTATTCGCATTGCTGCCGAATATGCTGCAATAACATCGGTACCAAATTGATTTACGATACCAAGAACAGCCATTAAACCAAGTGCTACAAATGTTTGTTGCATTCCCGAAGGTAAACCAATTTTTATACTTTTTTTAAAGATATTTAAATCGAAGACTATGCCTTTGATTCTAAAGTTTAACATTTTATTTTTATGTACCCAAATTATTGCTGATGTTAGGGCTACTGCTTGCGATATTATAGTAGCCCAAGCCACTCCTGCCACTCCAAACTTAAATGTAATAACAAAAATTAAATCTAAAATAACATTTAACACTGTAGATATTATTAAAAAATAAAGAGGGGTTTTTGTATCTCCTACTCCTCGCAACACAGCACTAATACCTTGAAATCCAAACATAAAAGGTAATCCTAACAAAAATATTTGCAAATATTCTACTGCATAAGATATTATATCTTTAGGTAAACCTATAAGTATAAATATTTCTCTGCTAAAGACTATTCCTATGGCAGCTATGAAAATTGCTGTAATTAACAGTATAATATTTATTGTATCAACTGCTTTTCTTACATCGCTAAATTGCTTAGCACCAAAATATTGCGAAATAATAATTGTTGCACCAATTGTTACACCAATTATTAAGGAAATTAGCAAAAAAATAATAGGAAAGGAAGCACCAACCGAAGCAAGGGCTTGTTTGCCGATATAATTACCAACAATTGCACTGTCAACTATATTGTACATTTGCTGAAATACGTTACCAATAAGCATTGGCAAGGCAAACATCAAAATTAGTTTAAACTCTTTACCTTTTGTTAAATCTTTCATTCGCTTGCAAAGATAACATTTAGTTTAAAGTTTAGTACAAAAAATCTTTGGGAACAAAAAAAAATAGGGTCTGTCCATAATAGGAGTTCCCATAATATTATAATTTTGATTTATTCTCAAACCACATAGCTTGAGTATATCTGTGTAGAGTTTTTATTTGTTTTTATAAAGCTCTTTTCCTGTTTTAGCTCCTTTGCTTTTTAAATATCCTGAAATATTTGTTGTTGCAACATCAAGAGCTGTACGTCCATTTATGTTTTTGTGATTTATTTCTGCTCCGTTTGCTAACAATAATTCTACTAATTTTTTATTACCATATTTTGCCGCCCATTGCAGACTTGTAAATTCTACAATATCCTCAAATTTAACATCGGCTTTATATTTAATTAAAATATCGGCTATATTTGCATAATTATATTTGCAAGCTAACAACAATGGTGTTTCTTTTGTGCTAATATAAATTTCTGTATTGGCACCTTTTTCTAGTAAAAATTTCACCATTTTATAGTCCTTGTTTTTTACAGCATATGCCAAGGCAGTCCATTTTGAACGAGATTTTGCATTAATATCATGTCCTTTTTTAACACACCATTGAACTTTTCCTAAATTCTTTTTAGCTGCATAATTTACAATTTCGGGAGTACGACTTTGTCCATTCATAAAAATGAATGAAAACAAGAATATTGATAATATTAAATTCTTCATCTCAGTTATTTTTTGTGCGAAAATACTTTTATTTTTTTTATTTTTAATACTATTGTTAATAATTTTGTATGATTGTTGAGAAATCTTAAAAATTTAATAATTCATCGTATAATTTTTGAACAGGCAAACCCATTACATTAAAGTAAGAACCTTCTATTTTTTCTATGCCAATATACCCAATCCATTCTTGTATTCCATAAGCTCCTGCTTTATCAAATGGTTTGTATCTATCTATGTAATAGTATATTTCATCATCAGTAAGTTGTTTAAAAAAAACTTTAGTAGCAGAAACAAATGTTATTTGTTTTTTAACAGAACTTATAGATACTCCTGTATAAACCATGTGTTTATCTTCTGATAAAGCACTAATCATATTAAATGCGTCGGCTCTATCTTTTGGTTTATTTAGCACTTTGTTGTTATGCCAAACTATTGTGTCGGCAGTAATTATTATTTCATCTTTTTTTATGTTTTTAAGATATGCCTGTGCTTTTAATTCAGATAAATATGCAGCAATTTCTTTTGACTTTAAAGTGTTTGGAAAATTTTCGTTTATTTCAATTATGTTAGCTATTTCAAAATTAATATCTAAACCTTTTAATAATTCCTGCCTACGTGGCGATTTAGAAGCTAAAAGTATTTTCTTGTTTTTATATTTTTCTGATAATTTCATTTTACTTCAATCCATAATACAATACAATAGAATAAGCAATTCCAAAAAACATAATAAGCTTTAATATCATGCTTGTAATATGCATTCCTTGTTTTGTTGTGTTAGCAATTAATCTATAAACTACGTACGAAAGTGGGCTTATCAACAAAATAATTATATACCAAAACGAAACTTTTTCGTTAGAAAAATGTGTTTGAAAATAAAATAAAAAATAGATTGTAGCAACAACTAAAACACCTGCTGTAACTGTTGCAAAGCCGTTACCAAATGCAACAGCTAAAGTTTTTTTACCGTAAGCTTTATCGCCAATAACATCTTCAATATCTTTAACAATTTCACGAATAAGCGTTAGCATAAAAGCAAAAAATGCAAAACCCATTACAAAATACATTATTGTAAAAGGATTTGTATTGTTTTCTATAAATATTGTTCTGTATTTATTGATAAGCAAAGGTACTTCGAAAATCACAACCAACAAAGGGACTAGAGCCGATAGAAAAGCAACAATAAGATTCCCTAACAATGGAATACGTTTGTATGTTGAAGAATAAAACCAAAGCAATCCTGCCACCAAGAGAAAAATACCACCAAACATATATTGATTAATTAACAAAGAAACTCCAACTCCTAAAACTACTCCTGAAATTGTAAATAGATTATAAAATTGCAGTGCTTTTCTACAGCAAAAAGTTTCTTCGTCGTCGGTTTCGCCCTCTTTTTTTATAGGATTATTTAATGCATCAATTTTTTTATCGAAATAATCGTTTATTATATATCCTCCTATAGCAATAAAAACTGTTGCTAATACTAGCATTAAGAAATACCATTCGTTTAATTGTAAAAGCAAACCATTATATAAAAGAAGTTGTTTTACAACCAAAAAACGCATTGCGTACATGGTAAAAATTATTATAGTAAGATTTGCCCATCGTATTTTTTTCAAAAACTCTATCATTTCTCTTTTTTATATTGAAAACACAAAGATACATTTTTAATAATATGAAAAACAATTATTTTTTAAAACATATAGTAGATATACTCAAACCATTTAGCTTTTCGGGAATTTATACGGATTTATTTTTTCTTTTTTAGAGTTTAAAATTTTAAGCATAGCTAGGTTACGTTTATAAATTTAAACAAAGGAAAAAGAAAAAGTAGAAAACCCTAAAAGCTATGTGGTTTGAGTATGTACTTTCTGATATTTATATACGAGCCAACACCAAGAATATAGCATGCAAACTAATAGTTAAAGTAATCCATATAAAACGAGCTTTATCACCTTTTATATTAAACACCTTATATTTTATTGAACTTGAGTGACACGAAGAAATACAATCGCCACAATAAGTACAACTTAGCCCAGGTTTTTTGTTTTTAATATCAATAGTATTTAATGCATCGTATTTGCAAGTTGGTGTGCAAAGCATACAATTTGTACAAGAACTTTCTTCAATATACATTCTAAAGGGATTGATATATTTAACATACTGCAAAATTGTTCCAACAGGGCAATATACCGAGCAATGATACATCATTTTCTTTTTGTGTGAGATAAAAATTATTATTAAAACTCCAATAATACCAAAACTTCCTGCAATAATCCCTGTCATCAAATAACTAAGATTTAAAAACCTAAGAACTATTGCTCCTACAACTACAATAGCTAAAAAAGTATGTTTTAATGCAGTTTTATTTTTTATTTTTTTTGCAAATCCTTTTTTTGATGATGATGCTTGAAAATCTACTGCTCCAAAATAACATAATTGGCTACACCAAGCCGGACCAGAAAGAATTACAGTAGAAAGAAACAAAATTGGCATAAACCCAAATTTAAGTTTATAAACTGCACCACCAATTATTAAAGCCGGTATTGGCAAGTGCAACATTCCTGTCATCAAAAATTTTTCGAAACCAAACAAACCAAGAATTAATTGCGAAAAGAAAACAACAGAAAAAACTGTCCAAGTTATTTTTCTCCATTTGGCGGTATTGTTAGCTGTTATCATTTTGCCAATAATGTAAAAAGTATAAACTACAACAATTGTAATTTCTACCCACGAACCTCCTTTAAAAAATCTTTCGGCAAGTATCATAGATTGTTTATTGCCAACAACACCAACTTTTATGTGCATATTAATCAGCGAAAGCACTAATAACACAATGCTACTGCCAATTATCTGATATTTGTATTTTTTAAGCATATAGTTAAACCTGAGGATGTAAGATACAAAAAATCTCCCAATCTAATTAAAGAAAGGGAGATTTTATATCAAATCCTCTACAATTTATTTTTTAAAATATTCGTCAACTTTGTCGTTGTGGATAATTTCTTCCTTAAACGAATATGCTCCGGTTTTTGGTGATTTAACCATTTTAATTACTTTAGAAAATTCTTTTCCGGATCCACTCTGTAATGATGCTACTGCTTTCTTAGCCATAATAAATATTTTTTATTATTATTTAATTTCTCTGTGAACAGTCATTTTTTTAAGAATTGGGTTGTATTTTTTCAACTCCAATCTCTCAGGTGTATTTTTTCTGTTCTTAGTACTAATATATCTTGATGTACCAGCCATTCCACTTGTTTTGTGTTCTGTGCATTCTAATATAACCTGTATTCTATTTCCTTTAGCTCTAGCCATAATTCAATGAATTAATAAGTTTTTAAAAATCCTTTTTTCTTAGCGTCTTCAAGGGCATTTTTTAAACCTTTTCTGTTGATAAGTCTAATTCCCGAAGCCGATACTTTTAAAGTTATCCATCTATCTTCCTCTACCAAATAGAACTTCTTTTTATGTAAATTTGGTAAAAAAGTCCTTTTAGTTCTAGCAAGTGAGTGAGAAACATTATTCCCAACCATTACTTTTTTTCCTGTTATATCACAAACTCTTGACATTTCTTTAATATTTAATTCATTTTTTCAAACGGTTTGCAAATGTCCGAAATAATATTGAATAATTCAAACAATTTAATATTTTTTTTGTAAGATTTTTTTGCACTACCGAAGATAAGGCTGATTAACACAGATTTTTATTGTAAAAATATAGTTTAAATACAAACAAGAGCCATCTATAAAGACAGCTTTTGTTATTTTTTCAGATTAATTTAAAAATTCTAACCATAAGTTTTCTACAACAATACCTATATTGTGGTCATTAACCATTCTAATATAATTTTCTACTAAATTAAAAAACAAAGCATCGTCGGCAGAAACTGCTGCTGCAATGTATTCAACATCGCTATCTAATTTAGATAAATATAAATTTGTATTTAAATTAGAATACGAAATACTTTCGCATATTTCCATATCCCCAATAAAAGCGTCTATTTCATTGTTTACAAGTTTACTGTCTACTTCTTCGTATGTAGCAACAGCAATAAGAGTTGCATTTGGATAATTCTTTTTTACAAAATCTTCGCTGGTAGATTTACTAAAAACAGCTATTTTAATACCTTCTTTGTTAATAGCTTCTTTGTCGGCGTTTCCTATAGCTTTGTTTATAGATAAAATTGCTTTTCCTGTTTTAAAGTATGGTTGAGAATATGCAATATCCATATTTCTTTCTAAGGTATTGGTCATACCCGAAAAAATAATGTCAATTTTTCCATCATTTAATGCAGGAATTAATTTATCAAATTCCATTTGAACAAATTCTACTTCAACACCCATTCTTTTTGCCATTGCATTTGCAATTTTAATATCTAAACCATCTAATTTTCCATCGTTGTGTTTAAATGTAAAAGGGAATTGTTCTCCAGATGTTCCAACTCTAAGTATATTAGATTTTTTTATTTTGGTAATTGTTCCACCGGCTGTAACATCAACTTTAACTTCTTTTTTTTCTGTATTAGCTTGATTACAAGAAACAAAACTTATTGCTACTAAAACTACAACTGCTATTGATAATACTATTTTTTTCATATTTAGAATTTTAATTATTTTTCAAAAGTAAGATTTTATTTTTTATTTACAAAGGAATATTTCCATGCTTTTTGCGAGGTAATTTATCTACTTTGTTTTCTAACATTTTATAACCACGTATTAATCTATCACGAGTATCTTCGGGTAAAATAACCTCGTCAACATATCCACGAGAAGCTGCATTGTATGGGTTTGCAAACATTTCGTTGTAATGGTCTTCCATTTCAATTGTCTTTTTTGCAGGATTATCAGCTTTTTTTATTTCGTTTTTAAATATAATTTCTGTTGCTCCTTTTGCTCCCATTACAGCAATTTCGGCTGTTGGCCATGCAAAATTAAGGTCGGCACCTATGTGTTTAGAGTTCATTACATCGTAAGCTCCACCGTATGCTTTTCTTGTAATAACTGTAATTCTAGGAACTGTTGCCTCAGAAAATGCATAAAGTAATTTTGCTCCGTTAGAGATTATTCCATTCCATTCTTGGTCTGTTCCAGGTAAAAAACCAGGTACATCTTCAAACACTAAAAGAGGGATATTAAAAGCATCGCAGAAACGAACAAATCTTGCAGCTTTTGCCGACGATTTAATATCTAAAACTCCTGCTAAAAATGCTGGCTGGTTTGCAATTATACCAATACTTTTACCTGCTAGTCGTGCAAATCCTACTACAATATTTTCGGCATAATTTTTATGTACTTCAAAAAATGTTTTTTTATCAATAACTTTACAAATAACATCTTTTATATCGTATGGCTGATTTGGATTTTCGGGAATAATATTGTTTAATTCTTTTATTGTTTCATTAGCAGATTCGTAATCTAATGCAGGTGGTGTTTCTTCGCAGTTTTGAGGGACATAACTTAATAGAGTTTTAACATGGTTTATTGCTTCCAGTTCGTTTGGAGTGGAAAAATGTGCTACACCCGATTTTGACGAATGTGTTGATGCACCACCTAATTCTTCAGAGGTAACTTCTTCGTGAGTAACTGTTTTAACAACATTTGGCCCTGTAACAAACATATATGATGTGTTTTCAACCATTATATTGAAATCGGTAATTGCAGGCGAATAAACTGCACCACCGGCACATGGACCTAATATTGCCGAAATTTGTGGTACAACACCCGAAGCACGTGTGTTTCTAAAAAAAATGTCGGCATATCCACCAAGTGAAACAACTCCTTCTTGTATTCTTGCTCCACCAGAATCGTTTAAACCAATAACGGGTGCACCATTTTGCATTGCTAAATCCATTATTTTAACAATTTTTTTGGCGTGAGCTTCGGCAAGTGAACCACCAAAAACAGTAAAGTCTTGAGAGAATACATAAATTAATCTACCATTAACTGTGCCGTATCCGGTAACAACTCCATCGCCTAAAAATTTTTGTTTGTCTAATCCAAAATTGCTTGAATGGTGCGTTACACACATTCCTAATTCTTGAAAAGAACCTTCGTCCATTAGTAATTCTATTCTTTCTCGGGCAGTTAATTTCCCTTTTTTATGTTGAGCTTCTATTCTTGCTTGTCCTCCTCCAAGAATAGCTTCTTGTTTTTTATTGCCTAATTCTTCAAATTTATTTTTACTCATAACTATATTTTCTTAATATTTAAATTTTATACGAAAAAACACCAAATATAATAATTATAGCTTAATTTCTACAATATATTTTTTAATAAGCTAAATTTGTTTATCAAAACAATTGCTATACAATAAATTAAATTGTTTTTTCTTAAAATAAAAACTGCAAGTTTAATACTCTGTTAAATATCAATATAATTTACCTTAAGTTAATATAATGAAGCCTTGAATGATAATGATTAACAATAGAATCATTTAGCAATTAGTAATGTGTAATTAGTAATGTGTAATTGATAATTGACAATTGATAATTAATTTTTAATCTTTATCAACAAAGCTCTCACCGTAGGCAATAGAACAATTAAATATCCAACAACCAACACTCAATTTCTAATAACCAATAAACCAAGCACCCAGCAACCATTTAGCAATTAGTAATGTGTAATTAGTAATGTGTAATTGATAATTGACAATTGATAATTAATTTTTAATCTTTATTAGCAAAGCTCTCACCGTAGGTAATAGAACAATTAAATATCCAACAACCAACACTCAATTTCCAATAACCAATAAACCAAGTACCCAGCAACCATTTAGCAATTAGTAATGTGTAATTAGTAATGTGTAATTGATAATTGATAATTAATTTTTAATCTTTATTAGCAAAGCTCTCACCGTAGGTAATAGAACAATTAAATATCCAACAACCAACAATCAATTTCCAATAACCAATGAACACAGCAACCAGCAACCATTTAGCAATTAGTAATGTGTAATTAATAATGTGTAATTAGTGTCTGTCTATAAACTAAAGAGATTGAACTATAAAGTTCGAGTTCAAGGCGTGTGAGGAATTTAAACCGCAGAATACAAAGGTATTTGAGGATTTAAATTTTGAGCAACAACGCAGAAATCGGACTTTATAGACAAGCTCTAAT
>Ga0256827_10000373_pt1 | contig 27480 bp, 22 predicted proteins | sample CV84metaG_FD_185977 | JGI IMG/M metagenome (GOLD analysis project Ga0256827, IMG submission 185977) | Hydrothermal vent microbial communities from East Pacific Rise, Pacific Ocean - CV84 | ecosystem: Environmental > Aquatic > Marine > Hydrothermal vents | place: Pacific Ocean: East Pacific Rise...
ATTTCATCAGATCCTGCAGGGTCACAATGCCAACAATTTCCCCCTGATCGAGGATTGGCAGGTGTCTGATTTTATGTCCCACCATGAAGGTGGTTGCTTCATACATAAACGTATCGGGAGTCATTGTATGGGGATTTGTGGTCATTATCCCGGCAGCATTCGCAGTGTGGCAATCTGCAGTTTCCCGGGCCAGAACTTTGGCGACCAGATCCCGTTCCGTAACGATCCCTGCTAGCTTATTGTGTTTGTCGCAAACCAGTAGTGCCCCGATACTTTGCCGGATCATCTTGCGGGCGATATCTCGGATCTGGGTCTCCGGGGTACAGGTTTCAACCGGAGTCGACATGATCTCTGAAAGACGTTTCTGAAAAGGGTAAGCTTCCATCTGGGTGAGGACATTTTGTGCATGCTCACTGACCATGTCAGAATAGAGATTTCGTACTCTAGAGTAAATTGCGTGATTGAAGAACTCGGTAATATGGGGATAATTGACGGCTATTCGGGTCAAGATTGGTTTGGGGATCAGGTAGCATTCAGTCTCTTTTACGGTACGTGCCCCGGCTGAATACCCTTCCCCGGCAAAAATTGGTGTTCCGCCAAAGAATGCCCCTTCCTTTCGATAGTCAACAATCATCTCGACTTCACCGGGAGGTTGAACAACGATTTCGACCAGACCGGATTTGATGATATAAAGAAATCCCGTTGGCTGAGCATGTTGGTTGAAGATCAGGGTTTGTGCAGGAAACCTTTTAATTTCTGCAGATTGGTTGAGCTCAGTGAAAATTTCCTCGGGAAGCTGATTGAAAGGCTCAGTTTCCCGTAAAGTTTTGATCAGACCCATAGAAGTATCCCCATCTAATTCTTTCGCAGTCTACAGTCAGATGGGCTCCCCTCTGGAAGCCCTGAGTAGATTTAAGGGAGAATATCACAGTTATGGTTCTGCGGGGAAGGGGTTGAATGCTTTCCAAGCAATTAATCTGAGCTGGTCTTTTTCTTCTTTCCAAAGGTGATTGGATGAGCCTGGAAACGGATAATTAGGTCGGCAATGATCTTCCCCCAGATGGTAATTCCTGCATAGGCATTCCATACTTCAAAGGGATAGAGGGCCAACACCAGGACAGCAACGATGATCCAGACGGCTGCTGCTCCGCAAACAAGGTTAATAATCCCAACAAAAGGGGCCCATTTTTTTGGGTTTTTCGGTGGTAAGCCACGCTTCAGTGCAACTTCCGAATAGTTTTTTTTGACGAAAATCCGCCAGGCCCGGCGCAGCCAGAAAAAGGCCATAGGGAACAGAGCGAGTAGCAGAACCCAATTGAGAATAATACTTATACTTGTATCTGGAACCATCAAATGCTCCTCAAAAAAATTATCATGATCAAAATTGATTGATTCTTGTACCTGAGGTTATCGGGGCAAGCAAGCATAATCTTTTGTTTGATAACCCTTGATGCCGAAAAAAGCCCGCCAGAATAAACTGGCGGGCTAGATGATCAGACATTAACTGCTGATCTCATCAATCAATTGTTTCTAGTGTGCTCCATCAACTTTCTTGGAACCACGTGGAATCCGTACATCTTCAACCATTTGGGCAATATCGGCAGGAACTGGTGGAGTCATGTTCTTGACTGCGAAAGCAACGGCAAAGTTAACAACCGCTCCGATAGCACCAAAAGCGTTTGGAGAAATACCAAAGAAGAAGTTGGCTTTTCCACCAAACATACCAAGGAATGAAGTCCCTTTGATAAAGAAGATCCCTTTATGGGCGAAAACGTAGAACATAGTAGCGCCGATACCTGCCAGCATACCGGCAATAGCACCTTGCTTGTTCATGGTTTTACTGAAGATACCCATCATCAGACATGGGAAGACCGAACTGGCGGCCAGACCGAAGGCGATGGCCACAGTACCGGCAGCAAATCCCGGAGGATTCAGACCCAGATAGCCAGCGACAACAATTGAACATGCCATGGCAATTTTACCGGCCATCAGTTCTTGACCCTCAGTCATATCTTTAAACCAGATACCCTTAAACAGGTCATGAGAAATAGCGGAGGAAATTGCCAGCAACAGGCCGGCGGCAGTCGATAGTGCAGCAGCGAGACCCCCAGCAGCAACCAGAGCAATAACCCAGTTTGGCAACATGGCGATTTCCGGGTTTGCCAGAACCATGATGTCACGGTTAACCTTGAGCTCGCTCCCTTTCCAACCGGCAGCAGCAACCTTGGCTTGGAAATCAGCATCTTTCGATTTATCATTGTAATACTGGATCCGGCCGTCGCCATTCTTATCTGTCCACTTCAGTAGTCCGGTAACTTCCCAACGGTGCATCCAGTCAGGACGCTCACTGGCCAAGATACTGTTTTCCGGGGCGAACAGGTCACCATTTTCTTGCATGACAGCTTTGTTGACGGTTGCATGCAGGTTCAAACGGGCCATGGCTGCAACAGAAGGAGCTACGGTGTAGAGAAGAGCAATGAAAATCAGTGCGTAACCTGCTGAGTAACGAGCATCTTTAACTGATGCAACGGTGAAGAAACGCATAATAACGTGTGGCAGTCCAGCAGTACCGATCATCAGTGACACGGTGTAGACAAACATGTTGAGCATGCTACCGGGTACCTGGGTGGTGTATTTACCAAAACCGAGACCGGTAACAACCTGGTCAAGTTTAGCCAACAGGGACATGTCGGTACCAACAAATTGAGAACCAAGGCCAAGTTGTGGCAGTGGGTTGCCGGTCAGTTGCATGGAGATAAAGACCGCCGGTACAGTATAGGCACAGATCAAAACACAGTACTGTGCAACCTGAGTGTAGGTGATCCCTTTCATGCCGCCGAAAACTGCATACATGAAAACAATTGCCATGCCGATGTAAATACCTGTTGAGTTAGAAACACCGAGGAAACGGGAGAATGCAACCCCAACACCGGTCATTTGACCAATGATGTAGGTCAGTGATGCTGCCAACAGACAGAGGACACCAACCAGAGCAGCGCCATTGGAATAGTAGCGAGTCTTCATGAAAGAAGGAACCGTATACTTACCAAATTTTCGCAGGTAAGGTGCCAGAAGCATTGCTAGCAGCACATAGCCACCGGTCCAACCCATCAGGAACAGGCCACCACCAAAACCCATGTTGGCAATCAGTCCGGCCATGGAGATAAATGAGGCTGCTGACATCCAGTCAGCACCGATTGCCATACCATTAACTACTGGAGAAACAGCCCCGCCAGCAGAGTAAAATTCGCTTGTGCTTCCCGCGCGAGCCCACACTGCAATGCCGATATACAGGGCAAAGGTGAGACCGACAACGAGATATGTCATTGCTTGTAAACCCATAATTATAGTTCCTCCCTAGTCTTCGTGAACGTCATATTTTTCATCGAGTTTACCCATTGCTCTAGCGTAGTAGAAAATGAGACCGATGAAAACATAGATTGAGCCTTGCTGGGCGAACCAGAATCCCAACGGGTAGCCACCAAGATGGATGCTGTTCAGTGCCGGAGCGAACAAAATCCCGCAACCGTACGAAACGACAAACCAGACGATCAGCATGTTCCTGACCAGGGCTAGTGTTTCCTTCCAATAAGCTACACTACTGTTGTCCATAAAAATTCCTCCTTACAAAAAGATGGATGTTACCTCCTAATAAAACTTGCTTGAATCTTTGGGCACAGTCTACCTGCCCGGGTTCTGCAGATTCTGTTTGTAGCCTCCTTTCAATTTTTTTCATTCGGGTTCAAGTTCCTAAGTGAAAAATCTGCTGCGATAGGTACTCCGAACTTTTCGGATCCTATCGTTGAACGATGCTCATGCCATGCTCCTTGAAGCATAGGCGTTGTATCCAAGTTGTGCTGAAATTGTTTCACTGGCCGCTTTAAGTGCCGGTAACAGTTCTTTTCTTATTCTTGTTTCTTCAGTACGAAAACTGGGAGCGATCAGTGCCAGACAACCAGCTATCGTCTTGCTGGCTTTAAACAGAGGCACTGCCATACAGGTACTCCCATCACCAACACCATTGTGATCAATGCAGTAGCGCTGTTTCCGGCAATGGCTGATTTGATCTGCCAGTTGCGGATAATTTGCCAGTAGCTGAGTATTTGTTTCATCAAATGCCAGAAAAATTTTCCCCGCAGCACAATCCTGCAGAGGAAAACGCTGGCTGGTCAAAGGGGCAACCTTGACTTTTTGATCATTATCCATCATTTCGAGGAACAGAACCTCATGGTGTCGTTGAACCACCAGGTAAACGGTTTCATTGCATTGTCGTGCTAACTGCGCCATGGTTGGGCGAGCCTTACGCAGGAGAGCCATTTTTGAAAGAAGTTTCTGACTCACTTCAAAAGCCGCTAGCCCCAGTTGGTATTCTCCGGAACTCTTCCCACGTTCAACATAACCATGATTTTCAAACGTTGCCATTAGCCGGAACAGGCTCGCTTTGGTCATGTCCAGCCGCTGACTTAACTGGGCAAGGCTGTATTTATTTTCTTCACCTGCCAAAGCTTCCAAGAGGTTCAGAGCATTTTCAACTGACCTGATATTGTAGGAATCTTTTTCTCTGCTTGGCATTGTGTCCCGTGCCCTCTGGGGAATTAATAAACCAGAGCTTCTGTTTCGGTGATTCAAACCCACTCTGGCAGTTATTCTGCAGGAACAATAATACGGTGTTATATAGTTGTCAACACGCTTTTTTGATATTCCCCCTCTATGGGGAGTTTGCAGGCGGATCAAAGGTTCTAATGTTAAGCTTTAAGTATTTGAAAATATAGCCAAGTTACTAAAATGGTAATCTAATATTTCAATGTATAACGCTGTTTATAAAAACTATTTTTATCCATTTTTAATCCTGTTAAGTGGGATGTTATCGACTATTTTTTTCTACTTTAAATAACTTCAAAGCGGATTTTTTTGGTGATGATCTCCCGGTGGGGATGGTAGGTCTTTTCCTTCCTGATTGAATGACTTGGTCGCGAGTGGGCTTTTCTTGACTTATCTGGTTAAATAGTGTTAAAAAATCCCTTTTTACAAAGGTTTATATTTATCTATGTACCTCCCTTCTGCACATGAGTTCTGCCGTCTGGCACAGCAAGGCAACCTGATCCCTGTTTATCGTGAAATTCTTGCAGACATGGAAACTCCTGTCTCTGCTTTCCGTAAAATTGATAACGGTCAATCTGCTTTTCTCCTTGAATCGATTGAAGGGGGTGAAAAGTGGGCCCGTTACTCTTTTCTGGGGAGTGGCCCGGCACGGGTGTTTTGTTGTCGTGACCACTATTATGAAGTTCGCTATGCCGGAAAGCTTGAAGAATCGGGTGAGGTTGCCGACCCTCTGCATAAATTACGTGAGTTGATGGCAGTTTATCAACCGGTTGAAATAACAGGGTTACCCCGGTTCTCCGGCGGTGCTGTCGGTTATCTCGGTTATGATATGGTTCGATTCATCGAAGATCTACCCGATACTAATTCCCGTCAGATTGATGGGTGGGATGCCTGCTTCATGTTCACCGAACGGTTGCTGATTTTTGATAATATGCGGCAGAAGGTTAAACTGGTTTATAATGTCCATTTGCTGGAGGATGAGGATCCAGTCGTCGCTTATCAGCGGGGCCAGGAACAGATCGAGCAGATGTTGGAACAACTGCGGCAACCGTTGCAGCGCGAGGCTGAAGAAATCGGAGGGGATGGTCGCCAGGAGCTCGAAGCAAATTTCAGTAAAGTAGATTTCAAGCAGGCGGTTGAGCGGTGCAAAGAGTATATTCGTGCCGGGGATATTTTTCAGGTGGTTATTTCCCAGCGATTCTCCGGAGTTTTGCAGAGTGATCCGTTTAATATCTATCGGGCGCTCCGGACTATCAACCCCTCTCCCTACATGTTCTTTCTCCGCTTTGGTGAATCAATTGTCGTCGGTGCCTCTCCTGAGGTGCTGGTCCGCAAAGAGGGAGATCAGGTTGACGTCCGGCCGATTGCCGGAACTCTTCCCCGTGGTAAGACCCCTGCCGAAGATCTGGCTCTGGAGCAGCAACTGCTGGCTGATCCCAAAGAGCGGGCGGAACATATTATGTTGGTTGATCTCGGGCGTAACGATGTCGGCCGGGTTGCGGTTGGCGGTACGGTTGAGGTGAGCGAGTTGATGGTGGTTGAGCGTTACTCCCATGTGATGCATATTGTCTCCAACGTCCGTGGCCAATTACGTCCTGAACTCGATTGTTTTGATGTTTTCCGGGCGGCGTTTCCGGCCGGGACGTTATCAGGATCGCCGAAAATAAGGGCGATGGAGATCATCGACGAACTGGAGCCGGCTCGGCGGGAAGTCTATGGCGGTGCCGTCGGCTATTTCTCTTTCAACGGCAATATGGATCTGGCGATTGCGATTCGCACTCTGCAGATTGAAAAAGACCGGTTTTACCTCCAAGCCGGTGCCGGGATTGTTGCCGACAGTGATCCGGAAATGGAATATCAGGAAACACTGAATAAAGCTCGCGGAGTTAAGAGGGCGATAGAGATGGCTAACCGTGGGCTGGTTTAATCAAGGGAATTCCAAATTATGTTACTCATGATCGATAATTACGACTCTTTTACCTACAATCTGGTTCAGTATTTTCTGGAGTTAGGTGAAGAGGTCAAGGTGATCAGAAATGATAAACTGACCCTGGATGATATTGAACAGCTGGCCCCGCAGCAACTGGTGATTTCTCCCGGGCCACGGACCCCGAAAGAGGCGGGGATATCGGTGGCTGCAATTGAGCGGTTTGCCGGTAAAATCCCGCTACTCGGGATCTGTCTCGGTCACCAGGCGATTACTGAAGCATTTGGTGGTAAGGTGGTGCGGTCTGACCGTTTGATGCATGGGAAAACCAGTCCGATTTATCATGATCTGAGCGGTCTTTATCAGGAGATCCCTGACCCTTTCACCGCAACCCGCTATCACTCCCTGCTTGCTGAACGGGAGAGTTTCCCCGACAGTTTGAAAATAACAGCCTGGACTGAAGAAGGTGAAATTATGGGTTTGCAACATCAGCAGTTGCCGGTCTGGGGGGTGCAGTTTCATCCTGAATCGATATTGACGACTCAGGGGATGAATTTACTGGATAACTTTCTGAAAATTTCTGGAGAATGGAGCCTGGTTAATGATTAAAGCAGCAATTGCCAAGCTGGTTGAACGGCAAGATTTAAATGAGCTGGAAATGATCGATGCGATGGATCAGATTATGGGCGGGGAGGCAACTCCGGCACAGATTGGTTCATTTATTACCGCATTACGGATGAAGGGTGAAACTGTCCCGGAAATCATTGGTGCGGCACGGGTGATGCGGGCACGGGTAACCCCGATTCGGGTGGGTGATGTCGTTGACATTGATCGAGATGATATTGATGTTGATCGGGAAACCATTCTCGATACCTGTGGTACTGGTGGCAGTGGGACCAAAAGTTTCAACATCTCTACAACGGTTGCTATTGTTGTTGCTGCCTGTGGAGCGAAGGTTGCCAAGCATGGTAACCGCAGTATTTCATCTTCGTGCGGCAGTGCTGATGTTTTGGAAAAACTGGGGGTGAAGCTTGATGTCTCACCTGAGCAGGTTGCCGAATCAATCGAAGCGATCGGGGTTGGATTCCTATTTGCTCCCGCTTTGCACGGGGCGATGAAATATGCCATCGGTCCACGCCGGGAGATCGGTATCCGGACCATTTTTAATATTCTTGGTCCCCTGACGAACCCTGCCGGAGCTGATCGACAGGTTCTGGGGGTGTTCAGTGAAGATCTGGTTGAACCTCTGGCACAAGTGCTCCTCAGCCTCGGTTGTCATCGTGGTTTTGTTGTTCATGGCAGTGACGGGATGGATGAAATTACTCTGACCGGCAGTACCCTGGTGGCCGCAATCAGCGGTAATATTATTGAGATGCAAACGATTACACCTGAGCAGTTTGGTTTTAAACGGTGCCGCCTGGAGGATTTACAGGGGGGAGATGCGGAGCAGAATGCCGCTATTGTGAATGGTATTCTTTCCGGAATACCTGGGGCAAAACTTGATGTTGTTCTTTTGAACAGTGCCTATGCTCTGGTTGCTGCCGGGCTGGCAACAGATGTTGATGCAGGGATTGAACAGGCTCTTGAGGCGATAGAGAGTGGCCGGGCTAAAGCGACGCTGGAGGCATTGGTGCGGATAACCAACCAATGATAGCGTTGTAACAAGTTCACCCTGCTACGTTACCGTGTTTTTTCAGAATCTCGATATACATATGTCTGTCTTCGTTCCTAAAAAAACACCAGGCCTTGCCGGACGTAATTTTTACTTATCCATGTGTTATGAGGCTATGAAGCAATGATTCTTGATCAAATATTAAAAACTAAAACAACGGAGATTGTTGCTGCACAGCTTCAGCAACCTTTGGTTGAGTTGGAGACACTGCTGGCAGATTCCGGTGAAACCCGAGGGTTTGCTGACTGTTTGCGCCATTCTGCTGCGGTGGGGACGGCGATCATTGCTGAGGTGAAAAAGGGCTCCCCCTCAAAAGGAATTATCCGCGAAGATTTTGATCCGGTGGCGATTGCCCGGAGCTATGAGCGGGGTGGGGCGAGTTGTCTTTCGGTGCTGACCGATGAATCCTATTTTTATGGTTCCCTCAAATATCTTGGTCAGATCCGGGCGGAGGTGAAATTACCGCTGTTGCGTAAAGATTTCATCATTGATCCTTATCAGGTTGTTCAGGCCCGGGTTGCCGGTGCTGACGCTATTCTGTTGATTGCCGCAGCATTGTCAGATCTCCAATTGCGGGAGCTGGCAGAACTGGCTACCAGCTTGGAACTTGATACGTTACTGGAAGTCCACAATGGTGAAGAATTGGAACGGGCACTTGGTTTACCGGTGGATCTGATCGGGATCAATAATCGGAATCTCCATACTTTTGTGACCGATCTGAGTGTGACTGAACAACTTGCCGGTCAGATTCCTGAGAGTCAATTAGCGGTTGCTGAGAGTGGAATTCATAGTCGTGCTGATATTGAACGGTTGCAGCAGGCGGGTGCCGGGGCGTTTTTGATCGGGGAGAGTTTGATGCGGGAGAGTGATATTGAAGGGAAGCTTTTTGGGCTGTTGGGACGTTAAATAAAACTATAGTCAAGACCGTCGGTTCGCGGACCGACAGCCGCCTTCATTTTCTTTGCGATCAAAGAAAATGAAGCAAAAGAAACTCTTTTTATTTCTGTCGCAAAAAGTTCTATGTCGTTTTAGCTGTTGTCCTATTTAAATAGCTCTCTGTTGTATTGGAGCTCTACCCTCCCGGTACGGGCATGAAGGAAGTGATGGTGGACTGAAATTGATGTTTCCGTTCGCGCCCTGACGAGAAGCAGGCTTCTCTAATGGGCGAAAAGTCAAAATCTGAAACCAAAGTTAATGGTATGTTTTTTTGTATTTGAACCACCCTCCCATGTAATGGAGGGAACCCGCCAGCTGCGGGCAAGGAGGTTGGGTGCCTTTTTCTGTTTACTCTGTTGTGCCACAACAAAAGAGTAAAGCGTCGTGCGGGGCGCAACCCCGTGACCTATGGTTTTGTATTTTGGATAGTTACTGATTTAATGACGACAAAAATAAAAATATGCGGTATCACCAATATTGAGGATGCTCTTTTCGCTGTCGAAGCGGGTGCTGATGCGCTGGGATTTGTTTTCTATGAAAAAAGTCCCCGCTATATTAGTCCTGAAGCGGTTAAGCAGATTGTTTCGGAGTTGCCCCCTTTTGTGACGACAGTGGGTTTGTTTGTCAATGCGACTATTGAAACCATTGAACAGACGATGCGGTTGACCGGGGTTAGTGTTATTCAGCTGCATGGGGATGAAACGCCGGCGGATTGTATTTTTGCTGGTCATCCGGTAATCAAGGCGGTTCGCATCAAGGATGCCGGTTCTTTGATTGGCATTGAGAAATACCGGGTTTCAGCATTATTGCTGGATGCCTGGAACGATCAGCAGTATGGTGGTACGGGTGAAAGTTTTGACTGGCAGTTAGCCAGAAAGCTGACTGGGAAACAGCCGCTAATCTTGGCTGGTGGATTGAATCCGGATAACGTTGCCGAAGCGATCCGGGTGGTTGATCCGTATGCTGTGGATGTTTCCAGCGGTGTTGAGGAGTCTCCCGGACGCAAAGATCATGGTAAAATTCATAAATTTATTCAGCAGGTGAGGCGTGGATGAAAAACTATCAGTATCCCGATGAACGGGGTCATTTTGGTGAGTATGGCGGTCGTTATGTGGCAGAAACTTTGATGCCGGCATTGTTGGAACTGGAAGAGGCCTACGACATGGCTAGCCAGGACCCGGAATTTCAGCAGGAGTTTGACTATTATTTAAACCATTATGTTGGTCGTCCCAGCCCCCTCTATTTTGCTGAACACCTGACAAAAGAGCTTGGCGGAGCAAAAATCTATCTCAAACGGGAAGATTTGAACCATACCGGAGCACATAAGATTAATAATACCGTGGGGCAGGTTTTACTGGCGCGGCGGATGGGGAAAAAAAAGGTTATCGCTGAAACCGGTGCCGGTCAGCATGGTGTTGCAACAGCGACGGTTGCCGCCCTGTTCGGGCTGGAGTGTGAAGTCTTTATGGGGACGGAGGATATCCGGCGACAATCTCTCAATGTCTTTCGGATGAAACTGCTCGGGGCGAAAGTGACCGAAGTGTCGAGTGGAACGGCAACCCTGAAGGATGCAATGAATGATGCTCTCCGCCATTGGGTCGCCCACGTACGTGATACCTTTTACGTGATTGGTACGGTTGCCGGTCCCCATCCTTATCCATTGATGGTGCGAAACTTTCAATCGGTGATCGGGACAGAAGCGAAGCAGCAGCTATTTGAAGCCGAAGGACGTTTACCCGATGTCGCGGTTGCCTGTATCGGCGGTGGCTCTAATGCGATGGGGCTGTTTTATCCATTCATTGAGGATATGTCGGTACAGCTGCTCGGTGTTGAAGCTGCCGGCTTCGGGGTTGAAACCGGTAAACATGCCGCTTCAATCTCTGCCGGTTCGCCGGGAGTTCTCCATGGCAATAAAACCTATCTTCTGCAAGATGATGATGGTCAGATTCAACATGCCCATTCGATCTCCGCCGGTCTTGATTACCCCGGAGTTGGTCCGGAGCATTCCCATCTGTCGGATATTGAGCGAGCTGACTATGTGTCGATTACCGATACCGAAGCTCTGGGAGCATTTCAAAAACTGACCCATATCGAAGGGATTATCCCGGCACTTGAGAGTGCCCATGCGATTGCTCAAGTGATGAAACTTGCGCCGACTCTCTCTGCTGATCAAATTATTCTGGTTTGCTTGTCGGGTCGTGGCGACAAGGATATCCATACTGTGGCTGATGCCCTGGGAGTTAAGTTATAATGAAGTTTAGTGAATTAGATCTGCCGGAGAGTGTTCAGCGGGGGATTCTTGACTCCGGTTTTGAAGATTTAACCCCGGTTCAGGAAAAATCGATCCCGTTGGCTTTAGCCGGAAAAGATGTTGCTGCACAGGCTCAGACCGGCACTGGAAAAACCGCTGCTTTTCTGATCTCTCTGTTCTGTCGTTTGCTCGATAATCAGAATGTCACCAGCAATAACCCCCGGGCCTTAGTGATGGCCCCGACCCGGGAACTGGTGGTGCAGATCTGCAAGGATGCTGTGTTGCTTGGGCGCCATACCGGGCTCAAGGTGCAGCCGATCTTTGGTGGTGTTGATTACGAAAAACAACGTCAGGCTCTTAAGGATGGGGTTGATATCATTGTCGCAACTCCGGGGCGGTTGATCGACTATTTCAAACAGCGGGTTTTCTCTATGAACCGGGTTGAAGCGCTGGTGATTGATGAGGCCGACCGGATGTTTGATATGGGGTTTATCAAAGATTTACGCTATATTTTACGGCAATTGCCACCATTTGAAAAACGGCAGACGATGCTTTTTTCTGCAACGTTGTCAGGGCAGGTGATGGAACTCGCCTACGAATTTATGAATCTGGCTGAACGGGTTGAAATTGCTCCGGAAAAGGTGACGGCAGACGGGATAGACCAGGTTCTCTATCATGTCTCCCGGCGGGAAAAATTTGCCCTTCTCCTCGGTTTGTTAAAGCGGGAAGTTAACGCTGAACGGGTGATGCTATTTATCAACACCAAGGTGGAAGCAGAAAAATTGAATGCACTGTTGCAGGCCAATGATCTGTCCAGTGCTGTGTTGTCGGGGGATATCCCGCAGAAAAAGCGGATGCGTATCCTTGATCAGTTCAAACTTGGCAGCTTGACCCACCTGGTGGCAACTGATGTTGCATCCCGGGGGATTCACGTTGATGGCGTGACTCACGTTATCAACTATGATCTCCCCCAGGATTGTGAAGATTATGTCCACCGGATCGGACGGACTGCCAGAGCGGGGGCGTTAGGGCGGGCAATCAGCTTTGCTGATGAAGAGATGGTCTACGTTCTGGATGACATCGAAGCTTATCTCGGGGCAAAAATTCCCAGTCAGATGCCCCTTGACGAAGATTTTTGTTTTACTTATAAGCGTGCTCACCCTAAACGGAAACGGCCCCCGGTAGAGAAGCCATCCGGCCAAACCAAGCGGCGCCGTCCGAGACGACGGAATCCAAAGAAAAGGCTCGAAAAACCGGAAGCAAAAGCTTGAACTCTGCAGTTGGGTGAGAAAAGGATTGAAAACCGAAGCGAGAATCAATTAGAATCGCAATTTGGACGTGGATGTTTGTGTCCATTTACGCTTAAACACGGATTGAAAACTGAGAATGTCACGGATTAAAGCAACTTTTACCAGATTAAAGGAACGGCAGGAAACTGCCCTGATTCCATTTATTACTGCTGGGGATCCCGATCTGGAGATAACGGCAAAGTTGGTTCTTGCTCTGGCTGATGCCGGTGCTGACCTGATTGAACTGGGAATCCCCTTTTCCGATCCGATGGCTGACGGTCCAACTATTCAAGCGGCGTCCGAACGTGCTCTGACTGCCGGAACCACCCTGAAAGGGGTTTTGCAGCTGGTGGCCGAAGTCCGTAAAACAACTCAGATCCCTCTCGTCCTGATGGGTTACTATAATCCGGTCTTCTATTATGGTGCGGATGCGTTTGCCCACGATGCGGCGGTGGCAGGTGTTGATGCCCTGTTGCTGGTCGATCTTCCCCCCGAAGAGGTCGCAGAAATCAGCGGGGTGATGTCAGAAGCGGGAATTGATCTGATTACGTTGTTGGCTCCGACAACACCACCTGAGCGGATGGCTCGTTTGGCTGTAGCAGCAGAGGGGTATCTCTACTATGTCTCAATGACCGGGGTGACCGGATCGCAAAAGATTTCTCCGGAAGATATCCGGGTTGCTGTTGAAGAATTGAAAGGGATGACCGATATTCCGGTTGCGGTTGGTTTTGGTATCACTACAGCTGCAGACGCAAAAGCGGTTGGAACTTTTGCTGATGGGGTAATTGTCGGAAGTGCTCTGGTTAAAATTATTGCTGAGTATGGGCAGAGTGGCAAATTGCTGCCCGAAGTAACAAAATTTATCGCTGAACTTAAGCATGGACTCACGGCATCTGCTGGCTGAATAGTACGTTTATTCTACTGGGATTGTCAGTTATCGGTGCAAACTAAAAGGATGTTTCATGGCCTGGTTTCGTAAGAAAAAATCGCTGACCGCTTCTAGCGAAAAGAAAAATGTAAAAGTTCCTGAGGGTGTCTGGACAAAGTGTAAAAATTGTCACGAAATTATTTATGCCAAAGAGGTTGAACGCAATCTGAACGTTTGCCCTAAATGTGATTACCACTTCCGGATCAGTGCCCGAGAGAGGATTGATCTGATTTTGGATGAGGAATCCTTTATCGAATCAGATGCAAATATGCGTTCGGTTGATTTCCTGGAGTTTAAAGATACCAAAAAATACAAGGATCGAATCAAGGCGGCGATCAAAAAAGCCGGTGATGGTGATGCGGTAATTTGTGGCAGCGGAACTCTGGATGGATTACCGGTTGTTGTTGCTGTTTTCGATTTTTCCTTCATGGGTGGTAGCATGGGTTCGGTGGTTGGAGAAAAAATTACCCGGGCAATTGAGAAGGGGCTGAAGACCAATGCACCGGTATTGATTTTTTCATCTTCTGGCGGGGCGAGAATGCAGGAAAGTATTATGTCGCTGATGCAGATGGCGAAGACCAGTGCTGCTTTGGCGAAGCTGAAGGCAGCGGGAATCCCGTTTATTTCGGTATTGACCGATCCGACAACCGGTGGCGTTACCGCCAGTTTTGCTATGCTTGGTGATCTAAATATTGCAGAACCCCGTGCGCTGATCGGTTTTGCCGGTCCACGGGTTATTGAGCAGACCATCCGTCAAACTCTTCCTGAAGGGTTTCAGCGCTCCGAGTATCTGCTGGAACACGGAATGATCGATATGATCGTCCCACGCAAAGAGATGAAGCAGAAACTTTCAGAATTACTGCGAATTTTTACCAAGAAGTAAGATCTGATGGTAGATAGCTACCGGGAGAGTCTGGCCTATCTCTATTCCCTGCAATTTTTCGGGATAAAGCTCGGGCTGGATAATATTCGTGAGCTCCTGTCCAGGGTTGGGAATCCGCAGGAGTCTCTCCGGATCATTCATATTGCCGGGACTAATGGGAAGGGTTCGACTGCCGCAGCACTGGCAAATATCTTTCATGCCGCAAATATCCCGGCAGGTCTTTACACCTCCCCCCATTTACACCGCTTTACCGAGCGGATCAGAATAGATACTCAGCAAATCAGTGAAACGGAAGCCGTCGAATTAATTGACGAGATCCGCCCACATGCTGAAGCGTTGCAGGCTACTTTTTTTGAATTTACAACGGCTATGGCGTTGCTCTGTTTTCAGCGGCGTGGTGTCCACTGGGCAATTCTCGAAACCGGGCTTGGTGGCCGGCTTGATGCGACCAATATTGTGGTTCCGGAACTTTGCTTAATGACCCCGATTGCTCTGGATCATACCGCTTATCTGGGGACAGATTTGGTCGCGGTCGCTACGGAGAAAGCCGGGATATTTAAGCCGGGAGTGACGGTCATCAGTGCGGTTCAGGATGAAGTGGTCTCGCAGCTTTTTCAATATCAGGCGGCTCAGTTGAATGTTCAATTGCTGCAATTCGGCGATGATTATCATTGTGAAAGTGCCGTTGATATGTTTGCCGTTTCAGGCCCGGATCTGTCTCTTGACCAGCTCCGGTCTGGATTGGCAGGAACGCATCAACACCAGAATCTGGCATTGGCGACAGCTGCAGCAAGTTTTCTTGCCTGGCGGGGGGTGGAAATCAGTTCTGCTGATATCCGCAACGGGTTGGCAGCGGTACGCTGGCCGGGTCGGCTGGAGTGGTTGCCGGAGCAAATTCTTCTCGATGGTGCACATAACCCTGCGGGGGCGAATAAATTAGCTATCTATCTGCAGCAACAGCAGTTGTTGGGTGAATTACATTTGGTCATCGGTTGCAAAGCTGATAAACAGGTCAATGAGTTGTTGTCCGAGCTGCTCCCGTTTGTGGCACAAGCGTATGTCACCTGTCCACCGGTTGATACTGCTGTGACGACGGATGTCATCGCACAGAAAATTCGTGTAGCAGGAATTATTGCTACTGAATATGCTGATCCGCTTGTTGCCATTCAGGCTGCTCTGGAAAATCGCCCCACGGGAGGGACTATTCTGGTTGCTGGATCACTGTTTCTGGTTGCCACGGTTCGAGAATTCTTGCTTCCTGATGTTAGTTTGTTGGATATTACCGGTTGATGTGTTGATAATATCTGGTTTTGGCGTTGCCGGAGGGGGAGATTGATCTTGTCTTTCGGCAATGGTTGTTATTTTTAATTTATTATTATCCTATTTTGCGGGTATCTTATTCCCATGTTGCTGCGTTTCTCTCTTCTTCTGATCCTCCTTACCAGTCCATGCCTGGCAATGGCCATTGATTTACTGGGAACTGATGAGTCTCAATTGCCGGTTGAGCTTGAGGCTAACCAGTTGGATTATCGAAAGGATCTTGGTCTGTATCAGGCCAGTGGGGATGTCAAAGTCGTTCAGGGAAATATGACTCTCAGCAGCCAATCTCTGGAGTGGAATCAGATCAGTGGCGAATTTGATGCCGAAGGGGACGTCGAGATAATTTCCCCCGATAAAGAACTTTTTGGCAGCAAGGTTCACTATAATACCAGAGAAGGGACCGGGATTATTAATAACGGTCGGTTTTTCCTGCGCGGCCCAAACCTGCATGTTCGTGGTGAGACAATAGAACGACTGGGAAAGATGGATTATCGTGTCACCAGGGGGACATTTACCACCTGCGATGGTGAAGTCCCGGCGTGGAAATTTGGTGCCAGTCGCCTTGACGTGACAGTTTACGGCTATGCCCGTGCCCGCAATGCGGTTTTTTATATCAATGATATCCCCTCTTTGTATCTTCCCTACATATTTTATCCCGCGACGAATAAGCGTAAATCAGGATTATTGATGCCGAAAATCGGCTACTCCGACCGGCGCGGATATCAGTATAGTGGTGCCTATTATCAGGTTCTTGGCGTCAACCAGGATGCGACTCTCTATTTCGATTATCTGTCTGAAATGGGGCTTGGCAAGGGACTGGAGTACCGATATATCTTCGGTCAAAGCAATGCCGGTGAAGCGAAAGCTTATATGCTGGATGTTGATAAGGTTGATGGGGAAACTGTTGACGAAAAACGCTATGCTCTGGAGTGGCAACATGATGGATTCCTTCCCGGTGGGGTCAGAATGGTTGCCGATGGGATGTATGTCAACGATGACGAGTATTTCAAAGATTTTGGTGAGGTTGCCGGAGAGTATAATCGGACCGAGGTGAAATCGATCTTTTTTCTCAGTAAAGCCTGGGCGAAGTATAGTTTGGTTGGCCGGGCCGAATATACTAGGGATCTTGAGTCTGATACCGGGACGACTCTGCAGAAATTGCCGAGTATTGATTTTGATGCCTCCCGGCAGCGAATTATGGGATCTAATTTTTATTATGCTCTGAACTCCGGTTATACTAATTTTTGGAGCAAAGATGGGCTAAAGGGGAATCGGGTGATGGCGCGACCTGCACTTTCGGCAAGTTATCAGCTGACTGATGTGATTAATGTCGCTCCCGAGGTCAGTTATCGTCAGCGTTATTATTGGGGAATCAATAACGGTTATGGCTCTGCTCAGAAGGGGGTTGCTGAATTTACGACCAGAGCGACAACGCAGCTCCAGAGAGTTTATCATCAGCCGCCGGCGGTATTTTCCAAGTTACGTCATTCCGTGGAGCCTGAACTGATTTATACTTATATTCCTAACGTTGATCAAGGTGATACTCCCCATTTTGACGAGTACGACCGGGTTGAGAAGAAGAGTTTGGTTGAATATGCTTTTACCCAGCACTTAACTGCCAGGTTTGACCATGAAAATGGCAACCCGACCTATCGTGATTTGATCTATCTCCGACTTTCGCAAGGTTATGATCTGACTAATGAATATTCCGGCCGGAAGCGGTTTCAGGATTTTCGGATACAGACAAAGTTACTGCCGACAGAGTGGCTCTCTTTTATCTCCGATGCGAGTTTGGATGTCAATTCGGGGAAGTGGACTGAGGCTACAGCGGCCGGGAAAATATTTGATAAACAGGGTAATTCATTTCAGCTTTTGTATAGTTTTGACCCTGAAAATGATGTTGATTATGTTGAAGGAACGCTGGGGGTCGCTTTCCTGGATCCGTTCTATCTGGACTATCAACAACGCTATGATCTCTCTACCAGTAAACAGCTGGAGCAGATGGTCGGTATTGAGTACCGGCACCAATGCTGGGGGACCAAGCTCACCTTTCGTGACCAGGATCGTGACGGTGATCGTGATCGTTCTGTTATGCTGACATTCACGATGCGTGGAATCGGTTCTGTCGGAGGTATTGGCGGTAAAGGTTTGGGTGGGTTTTGATGCGTCTTAATTTAGACTTTGCTTCTGGTATTGCTCTGTTTATGGTTGATTCCGGGGGGGCTATTTGACTTCTGCAGGCAGATCGGGATCTCCCGGTAGAAAAAATTTACTGACCATCTGTTTGCTGGTGGTTATTTCTCTGATGTTCGCCTATGCTGTTTTTGGCAGTCGCGGGGTTCTGCGAATTGTTCAGGCGGAGAAGCAGAAAAAAGCGTTGCAACTTGAGCTTGCAGAAATCCGTCAGCAACAGGAGCAACTCCATCGTGAAATTGAGCGGCTACAGAAAGATAAGAGCTATTGGGAGCAGTTGGCCCGAACAAAATTAGGCATGGTTCGCGAGGGTGAATTGATTTATTATCTTCCCGACAAACATACTGAAAGAAAGAGAAAATAGACTGGATGAAAGATCAATTACGGTTGGCAATTAAGGCGGCATTACAGCAATGTTGTGCAGATAAAAAACTAAGTTCTGAGGTTTCTCTGGATGCCATTCAGTTGGAGATCCCTAAGAATCCCGATCATGGTGATTTTTCTACCAACCTGGCGCTGACTCTGGCAAAATCGGAACGTAAAGCACCCCGGAAAATTGCAGAGGTGCTGGCTGCAGCACTACAGGAGACCCCCCTGTGTGACACCGTTGAGATTGCCGGACCGGGTTTTATCAATTTCCGTCTTGTGGCAACCTGCTGGTATGAAGTTCTGGATCAAATTACTACCCAGGGTGACAAATACGGGCGTAGTCAAATAGGTACCGGGACAAAAATCCAAGTTGAATTTGTCAGTGCCAACCCGACCGGGCCATTGCATATCGGCCATGGTCGTGGTGCGGTTGTCGGTGATGCTGTCGCGGCAGTTCTTCAGGCAGCCGGGTTTGATGTTCAGCGAGAATATTATATCAATGATGCCGGGAATCAGATCCTGACGTTAGGTCGTTCGATCCTGCTTCGACTGCGGGAACTGCAGGGTGAAACAATCGAGTTTCCCGAAGATGGCTATCAGGCTCCCTATGTCATTGATCTGGCGATGAAATACCGTTCTGAGCAGGGTGAACTGCAAGATATTTCTGAGGCAGAAGCGATTGAGAGTTGTGCCCGGTTCGGGGTTGCCGAAGTTCTCAAGTGGATCGAAGTTGATCTTAAGGCTTTCGGGATCCACTTTGACAGTTGGTACAGTGAAAAAAGTCTCTACGACCAGGGGATGGTTGAGAAGGAGCTGGCCAAGTTGAAGGAGAAAGGCCTCTCCTTTGAGGAAGAGAATGCTCTTTGGTTGCGAACCACCGATTTTGGTGATGACAAAGATCGGGTTTTGATCAAATCTGATGGTAGCTATACCTATTTTGCTTCCGACGTCGCTTATCATATGGAAAAATTTGATCGGGGCTTTGATCGGGTGATTGATGTCTGGGGGGCCGACCACCACGGTTATATCCCCCGGATGAAGGCGATGCTGGCCGGATTGGGACATTCTCCTGAAGACCTCGAGGTGCTGCTGATCCAGATGGTTAATTTACTGCGTGATGGCAAGCCGTACATTATGGGGAAACGCTCCGGTAACTTTATCACTCTAAAAGAGGTTATTGATGAAGTGGGGCGTGATGCCTGTCGGTTCTTCTTCCTGATGCGCCGTTGCGACAGTCAGCTTGATTTTGATTTGGAGTTGGCCAAGCAGCAAAGTAGCGATAATCCGGTATACTATGTTCAGTACGCCCATGCACGTATCTGCAGTATCAATCGTAATGCAGCAGAGTCAGGAATTGAACAACTCTCCGGATTGGTCGATTATCAGTATCTGAAGTTAGAGGAAGAGCTGGCATTAGTTAAGCAGTTGGCCCGTTTCCCGGAAACGATCGCTGGTGCTGCTCTCAGCTATGAACCCCACCGAATTATTTTTTATCTTCAGGAACTGGCAGCGCAGTTTCATAGTTATTACAATCGGCATCGGGTTCTGGTTGATGATCCGGCAACCAGCCGGGCTCGACTGACTCTGGTCAATGCGGTACGAACTGTTCTGGCAAATGCTTTGCAGTTGCTTGGTCTCTCTGCTCCGGAACGGATGTAGATAAAAGGGGATAGGATGAAGGGGATGTCAAAGACAAGGACACAGCGGCGGATGGAAAAGCGACAGGCAGTTATTTTATTGATTTTGATTCTGGTCGTTGCGCTTGGTAGTTTTACCCTCGGGGTGATTGTCGGGCGGCGGGGTAGTGAACGGGATCTGGCCCGGCAACTTCAACGGACTGAAAAAATTCTGGTAGCTCAAACTCTTCCCCCGGAGAGTGTAACCACACCCATAACTGATGTTCCCGAAAAGACGACTCCTGCACCGGCTGAACCTGTTGCTGGAGAACCCAAGTTAAGTTTTTATGATGATCTGTCAAAAGATATAGTTCCCCTTGGTAGCGGTATTAATCTTGCGCCGGTTGTGAAACAAGAGCCGGTCAAAGTGGTTACTCCTCCTGTTGATTTGCCGGAACACCCGATTGTAAAAAAGAAAGTCAAAACAGTTCAGGAAAGCTCCGTGGTGGTAAAGACAACTCCGAGGAAGAAGCCTGCAGAGGTTGTTGTTAAAACTACAGAGTCTAAGCAGCCAAAAGTTGTCTCCAATGGAACATATGCTGTTCAGATTGGTTCTTTTAACTCAGCCGGGGATGCTATTGCTTTAAAGAAGAAAATGTTAGCAAAGGGTTATTCGGCATTTGTTGTCGAGGCTGATCTTGGCAAGAAGGGGCTTTGGTATCGGGTCAAGATCGGTCCATATAAAAACTCTTCTGCCGCCCAGTTGGCACAGAAAAATCTTGTGAAGAAAGAACATATCAAAGGGTTTGTCTCGCGCCGGTGATCCTGCAGTGAAGCTCGCTCACGGTTGTTTTTTTCGCTTGACATTTCCACATTGGAAGTCTATTTTCCAGTGCTCATGTCGCGGGATGGAGCAGTCTGGTAGCTCGTCGGGCTCATAACCCGAAGGTCGGAGGTTCAAATCCTTCTCCCGCAACCAAATAAAGACAACCTCACTTTGAGGTCATAATAGTTCGGCGGTGTAGCTCAGTTGGTTAGAGCATGCGGCTCATATCCGCAGTGTCCGGAGTTCGAATCTCTGCACCGCCACCATTTTTAAGCCTTTCCCGCTATCGGGGAAGGCTTTTTTCGTTTTGCCGCAAGTTAATTACTGCAGCGTCCCAAACTTAAAATATCATCGGAACGGTAATCCATTCTATAACCGCTTGCCCCCAGGATGAGCTGCAGGGGGGTTGATGTCGCATTTCCATAGGCATCCGTGGAATATTCGAAACCCTCAAAAGTTGTTCTGTTGACAGGGGTGACTGAAAATAGCTGGTGCCCTGGCCTCAGGTCGGCAAGAACCCCGGAGTTTGTAATAACTGCACTATAACCATTACCCTGCCGGGAGATATTGATAACAGGGTTGTTTTTCTGAGAAAGAAAAATAACCCAGCAACCGGAGATATCATTGCTTCGATCTTGTTCCGCTATTTCTGCGGAGATTTTCCGTTGTAGTCCTGCTAATTCCTGCTGTTTTTGCGGGATAATCTGTTCACGTATAATTTTTTTGAATTGTGATGACTGATCACGCAAGGTAATAATCCGTTGTGCTAGCTCCTGCTGATTAAATTTTTTCCCGGGGGTTGTTTCAAGCTCCAGAGAATATCTATTTGAGATCAGCTTTATTGCCATTTTTCTGGTTATATACGGTGGGGCACCACCAACGACTACATCAAATCCAGCAAGGCACCACAAGTTTGGATCATTGACGAGATTGCCCAGAGTATTCAGATCTTCCTGTAGTTCTCCAGCTTTCACTTTATGCCAATCCAGGTCCTTTCTTTGAAATGTCTCAAGTTGTGAAGAAGCAATGTTGCGATTATTGTCCATCTGGGCCAGATTGTTGCTCAGATCTCTATAGTGTTCATTTAGTTGCTTAATTTGTTGAGGGATCTGTGTATAAGCAGAATGGAGTTGATTCATCGATGTGTAGTGATAGCCATTGATAGTCACGCCACCGTTCAAATTCAAAATCCATTGGCGGTCATTGGTCAGTTGTTGTAGTGCTGCTTGTTGGCTGGCTTGACCAAAGGTCGCGTATTTTCCCTTGTATTGTTGTGCTTTTTGTATCTCTGTATCTATCTGACTTAGCTGATCAAACCAGCCCTCCATGTCTTTTGCCGCAAATTCCAACTGGCGTAGGCTGTTTCTGACCGATTGTTTTTCAAAAGCAATTTCTCCTGCAGCGATATCTATCTGAGCAATGTTTTCCTGGATCTGCTTGGTGTTATATTGTGCCAGTACCGCTATCGGGAGAAAAAACAGTGATATTGTGATGCCGAAAAACAAGAATGAGCGATACAGTTTTTTATTCATATGAGACTCCTCGGCGAATTTGGATCTTGATATGTTTAATGGCAATTTCCTTTACCGGGAACGACCTTGCGAACTCTTCCGTCAATGCTAAAGTACGTTGTCTTACATAGCTCACCATGAGAATAAAGCATTTGCTCCTCTACCCAAGTTTGCCCTGTTTTTGATGAGGTTTTATACTCTTCTCTAATTCCATGGATTTTACCATTAATAGAATTCCAACGAGCAGACAAAACGCGCTGTCCATCTTTTAATTTCCATATCTCTGCAATGCCGTTTTCTTCGCCTTTTGAGTACATTATTGTAGACCGTAACCAATTTTGACCAGAATCTGTCAATTCATATGTTTCATTTGGGCCATCATATTTATCATCTTTATAGGACGTTCGAGTCTCTAAATAGCGCTGCCCTGATTTTGACAAACGCCAATGTTCTTTAAATCCATGTTGTTTATTATTTACATACATTATTTTTCTCCATAACCACCGTTGCTCCGAACCTGATAGGCAGTATGTTTCCTCCGGTCCGTTTCGTTTGCCATCAACATAAGAAGTCTTCATCCAAACATAAGGTCTCCCTAGTTTTGACAGACTCCAATATATTTGAACCCCATTTCTTTTGCCATTCAAGTAGGGGGTTTTGGAAGTTAGTCGGATTTTTCCTGTTTTATCAAGCTCGTAACCTAGGTTATCCCCCTGCTGTACACCGTTGGTGTAATGTTCGACCAGCCACAAATAGTGCTGGCCAGAATCCGTTACGCTATAGCGGAGGCGTACTCCCTGCCACTTATTGTTAACCGAGTGGTTCTGCTCTTTAAGAGGACCATTAACCCCAAAGTAGACACATTGAGTACTGGTCCCCGCAGGGTCATTTTTATTTCTAATATTGAAATAATAACTTGACCGACTTCTGTTTTTCTCTGGACAAATTCGGTACTGCTCTTGCTCTGCAACCGCCTGCCAACTTTTTATGTCTGTGTCAAGTCCGGAAGATGTCCCTTCTAAACCCAGTAAATTAAGATTCTCTTGATCATTTTTAACCTGTAATCTTCCCATCTCCCCGTTATTTGAGGTGCTTTTGGGCGGTGGAACTTGAGTCAACATGAGTGGCAGATCAACTTGGGTGGGGTCGATACCAAATTGCTGGGCGAATTGTTGATTCCGATTGCCGTTGAGTCCATTTAAAAACTCTGCCACCATCCGCTCTTCTGGCAACGGAGACCCATCACCGGGATGTTTATAATTGTGAGCTTTTGCCACTTGCTTCATAAACGATTCGGCTTCTTTCAGCAGCTTATTGTACTGAGGGTAGTACTTCGGTTGGCTGGATGCGTACAGCTTTTGTCGCTGCAGTGTCATCCCGACCGTCATGGCAAAAACCTCAGGTGCTTGGTTGAATGCGTCATTCAGCGTTGCATTGATAATTGGCGGACCAAAGTAGGTGTCATCAGCCTGTTTGAAGATTGTCTGTAATGCCGGGGATGGATTGAGTTGGGTTTCAGCAGAACTTTGGAGAGGAAGGGAGAATAGAATAAAAATAAGCAGATTTACAATTAACCAGAAATGTTTGATTCGTGAAGTCAACATGGCAGTTTTCCCTTCCAAGAAAAGTCAATCTGAAAAATGCATTATTGCTGTTGCACCGAGAACATACTCTACAGCCTACTCTGGTTTTTTGCGGCGTACCGTTTTTTCTGAAATTTCGTAATTCCATTGAATCTTTAACTGCATATTCCTTTCGGTCATCCCTTTTACCATCTGTTTAAACTGTTCGGTATTCTGGATCGTTACCCCATTGGCCCCTGAAATAATATCTGCAACTTTCAGAACTTTTTTGGCCGGAGAGTCTGATGTAAACCACTGCACTCTGACTCCGGTGGGTGTGAGCCGATGGTCTGGCCAAGAAGTTGATCATTGTTAACAATTGAAATTCTGGTTTTGTATTTGGTGGGACCCAGAATGAGAGTATCCGCCGTTGAATCCTTTTTCTATTGGTCAGATTTTTCTATTCTCTCTTCAATTATTCTTATAAGCTAAAAATACCGTTTTATCGGTGGCAATTGGGTTGTTTCTGACGGTTTGATCTGAATGATTTGTTTGAAATAATAACTGAGACCTTTAATTTGTGGTAGGGAAAAATGGAACTGTGAGGATTTTCCCATCTGCCTGAATAATGTAAGGGGGAGGTATTTATACTCACCATTTACAGCCTCTGTATTTACGCTTCTCTAAAAAAGGCAATGTATAAATTAAACTTTGTTCCGTTAATATATGAGCCTTTCCCTCTATCGGGGCGGGCTTTTTTTGTTTATAGTCTCAGCTAGATTCAATTTTCAGTTAGAAATGTAGCAGGATTTTTAGAACCCATGAGCCAATCCAGTTTGAAACAGTCAATTATTGATACTCTTCCACCTGAGACAAGTCGGCTGCTGGTCGCGGTTTCTGGTGGTGTTGACTCGGTTGTTTTGCTCCACGCACTGCGGTCTGTTTCTGCACAGTTGGAGGTTGTTCTGGAAGTTGCCCATCTGGACCATCAAATTCGTCCGGAAAGTACTGGCGATGCAGATTTTGTTCGAGACTTGTGTCATCAATGGGAGCTCCCCTGCCATATTGAGATTTGTGCTGTTCCAGCTTTGGCGGCACGGGATAAAATCAGTCTGGAGATGGCCGGACGAAATGCCCGCCGGGAGTTTTTGCAACGGGTCTCTCAGCAGATAAATGCAGATCAAACGGTTCTTGCTCATCATCGTGATGATCAGGTTGAAACTTTAATGCTACGCTTGTTGCGTGGTAGTGGCCCGACCGGGCTCGCTGCTATGCGGGTGCAACAGAATGCCTGGTGGCGACCACTATTGGGGTGTAGCCGGAAACAGATTCTTGACTATGCCAGTCAGCACGGGCTCAACTGGGTTGAAGACTCCAGCAATTGTAACCCGCTCTTTTTACGTAATCGGTTGCGGATTCAGGTTCTGCCACAGCTGATGGAGATCAATCCACAATTTCCCGGTCGAATTGCAGAGCTTACCAGGCAGTTTCAACAGGATAATGATTATTGGCAGGAGCAGGTCGGGGAAAATTTCCCCTCTTTGCTGGTGTCAGATGACAATGGTCTCCGTTTGAATATCGCCGCTCTGCTGGAGGTTCATCCGGCGCTCCGAATCCGGCTGATACGGGAGGGATTACGGCAGGTTCGCGGTGATTTGCAACGGATTGAATCTCTCCATTTAGCTGCAATTGAGGATCTTCTGGCGGCACCGCGAAGCCAGTCGCAGATTGATCTTCCCGGCTGTTGGGTGGCCCGCCGCTATCAGACTCTCTGGATTCGTGAAGCGGCACCGGAATTACCAAAACCTTTTGATTTACCCCTTCCTCTGCCCGGTGAGCTTGAACTTCCTGATGGGCAGGTATTGCGCGTTTCCTTACAGAGTGAGCAGGAAGGTGAATCGCTGAAGAGCACAGAATATTCTCTTGCTGACGTCGTCCTGCCACTCCGGGTTCGAAGCTGGTCTGTCGGGGATCGTTTTGCCCCTGCGGGAATGGTTGGACATAAGCGGCTGAAACATTTTTTTGCTGATAATCACGTGGAGTCGGAGGCCCGTTTAAAGACACCACTATTGGTTGGCGGCGGAGAAATATTGTGGGTTGTTGGAATGCGCCGGTCACGCCATGCGGTTGCCGGGCATGATCGGGGGCTGACTTTGCGCATAGAGCTTCTTTGAAAGAGTAAAAAAACGACAAAAAGCTTGTCGTATCGGGCGTTTCTATGGTAGTTTTCTCAGCTAGTTTTGAGCGGATAGTGTCTATTTTTAAGTAAAATTTAAAAACCATAACTCCACAGGGGGTCTTGTGAGCCAATTTCAGAAAAATTTAGCATTGTGGCTGGTCATTTCACTGTTGATGATCATGCTTTTCAATATGATGACACAGAAAAATACCGAACAGAAACAAATTAATTATACCGAATTTCTCAGTGCCGTTGATGGTGGTCAAGTTAGCAACATCACTTTTCAGGGAAATAAGGTGACTGGTGTCTACTCTGATGGTAAGAAATTTCAGACCTATGCACCGATGGATGAGCAACTGATCCCCGACTTAAAGGAAAAGGGGATTACTATCGAGGCAAAACCGGTTGATGATCAGGGTTTCTGGTTTACCCTGCTGGTCTCCTGGGGGCCAATTTTACTGTTGATTGCGGTGTGGATTTTCTTTATGCGCCAGATGCAGGGAGGCGGCGGCAAAGCAATGAGCTTTGGTAAGAGCAAAGCGAAGCTTCTGACCGATACCCAGGGACTGGTCACTTTTAAGGATGTTGCTGGAGTTGATGAAGCGAAGCAGGAACTGGAAGAGGTTGTTGAATTCCTTAGAGATCCGAAAAAATTTACCAAATTAGGGGGAAAAATTCCTAAAGGGGTTTTACTGGTCGGCTCACCCGGCACCGGTAAAACTTTGCTGGCCCGTTCTGTTGCCGGTGAGGCGGGGGTCCCCTTCTTTACTATTTCTGGTTCTGATTTTGTTGAGATGTTTGTCGGTGTCGGTGCCAGCCGGGTACGAGATCTGTTTGTCCAGGGGAAAAAGAATGCCCCCTGCATTATTTTTATTGATGAAATTGACGCCGTCGGCCGTCATCGTGGTGCCGGCCTTGGTGGTGGCCATGATGAACGTGAGCAGACCCTTAATCAGTTGCTGGTTGAGATGGATGGTTTTGAGTCAAACGAAGGAGTCATCTTGGTGGCCGCAACCAACCGTCCGGATGTTCTGGACCCGGCACTGCTTCGGCCCGGCCGGTTTGATCGTCAGGTGATGGTGCCCCGTCCAGATATTAAGGGGCGGCATAAGATTCTGATTGTCCATTCCCGTAAAGTTCCGATGGATGATAATGTCAATCTCGAAATTATTGCCAAAGCGACCCCCGGTTTCTCCGGTGCTGACCTTGCCAACCTGATCAATGAGGCTGCTCTGTTGGCAGCTCGGTCCAATAAAAATAAAGTTGATAAAGACGATTTTGAAGCTGCTAAAGATAAGGTTCTTATGGGAGCTGAACGGCGCTCAATGGTGATTACTGAAGAGGAAAAGAAGGTAACTGCTTATCACGAAGCTGGTCATGCCCTCGTTTCTCTGCTGACTCCGGGGTCAGATCCGG
>Ga0256827_10000374_pt1 | contig 27421 bp, 26 predicted proteins | sample CV84metaG_FD_185977 | JGI IMG/M metagenome (GOLD analysis project Ga0256827, IMG submission 185977) | Hydrothermal vent microbial communities from East Pacific Rise, Pacific Ocean - CV84 | ecosystem: Environmental > Aquatic > Marine > Hydrothermal vents | place: Pacific Ocean: East Pacific Rise...
TTTTTGATGTTATCTAGAAAAATGTGATAAAAAGCAATAGTTTCAACAAAAGAGTAAAATTTTTCGTATTATACTTAAAAAGAAAGTGTTAGTTATTTGTTAGATGAGGTTGTAACCATACAAAATGTCTGTTAATTGTTTAATTTTTTAGATAACAGGCAAAATGTCTTTTATAAGATAAATAAATCTTGCATTATTTTAATTGAAATTTAATCTTGTAAAAATCCAGTGAAAAAAGTGATCTTATAGAGAATAATTGATATAATACTTTTTATATCTAATATGGTATAAAAGGGGATTTTATTGTTAGTATTTTTGAGAAAATTTAAGATAAGTACATCGTTTTCTATTATTATATTTCTGACTATTGTAGCTGTTACTACATCAGCGTATTTAAAATTGTATTCAGAAAATAAAAAGGGATATGATAATAATCTTAAGACAAAAGCTGAGTCTATTTTAAATTTTGCAGATGTTTTACTGCAAAGTAGAAATGAGAAGTTTTTTAGTGGGGAATCACCAGAAATACCTCAAGTCATACAAAATGAGATTTTTAAAAGATTTACTGAAGTATCTGATGGCAAAGTATTTTTTAAACAAGCTTCAAAAAGTCCAGTTTTACAAAGAAATAAAGCTAAAGATTATGAAGAAACATTGATTGATTATTTTTCTAAACATAATGAAGATAAACAAAAAGAAGTATTTGTAGAAGAAGACAATAAAGACTATTATATATTAGCACGTCCAATAGTTGCAGAAGAAAGATGTAAACAATGCCATCCAACTTGGATAGTTGGAAATATTATAGCTGTTGAGGATGTCAAGATTGATCTTGTTGATTACAACAATGTTTTAGAGAGTAACATGTTTTTAATGGCAATAAATTGGTTTTTAAATATAGTGTTAGTTCTTATAGCTGTTCAACTTTTCTTTCATTTTGAGATATCTAAAAGGATAAACAAAGCTTTAAATATGATTTTTAAGATAGAGAATGGTAATTTTATATTTGATGAAGAACTAAAAGGGGAGTCAGTAGATAAAGGTTCTACAAATAATGAGCTAGATAGAATTATCAGACATTTGGATAGAACAGCTAAAAGTCTTCAGCCTATCATACAAAATGTTGTTGAGAAGTCAAAAGATATAACCTTCAATGCATCGTATGGAACAGTAAAAGTTGATGATAACTATGAAGTTATAAAAAAACAAAACCTTCTTATAAAAGAAGCTATAAACAACATAAGCAATGTTGAAAATATAAATGTAGAGCTTATAGAAAGTATGGCAAATTTAAAAGATGATTCATCAAAATCCATAGATAGTGTACAAGATGGCAAATACATGCTTTCAGAAAATATAAATAGTACAGATGATGTTAATGAAGCCATAGAGAATACAGTTCATTCTGTAACAAGTTTAAGTGATCTATCAAAAGAGGTATCTGTAGCTGTAAATGTAATATCTGATATAGCTGATCAAACAAATTTACTTGCACTAAATGCGGCTATAGAGGCTGCTCGTGCAGGTGAACATGGTCGTGGTTTTGCTGTTGTTGCAGATGAAGTTCGTAAGCTTGCAGAAAAGTCACTTAAAAGTGTTGGTGATATCCAGGCTGTTATAAACTCCATAGAACAAAGTATCAATGATGTTATAAATGATACAACTACTACAAAAAGTATCTTTTCAGAGCTGAGGGAAAAGTCAGAGCAGTTAGAGGGTAACTTTAATGCTATAGAGATAACTTTGAACGATACAGTAGAATCCATAAATGATTTTCAAGCAAAATTCAATATACAGTCTACACAGTTGAAATCTGTCAATGATGGTTTGTTAAGCATAAATAAACAGTCAAATATATCTTTGGAAAATTCTAAAATGTTAGATGATACTATGATGGAAATCATGCAAGAGAGTTCACAGTTAAAATCTTTAAGTGATGGATTTGAAGCTGTAGCAAATCATCGTATAGCAGAAAGACAAGTGATAGCTCCTCCAACTAAATGTTATATAGAATCAAATAATTTCAAAGAAAAAGCATATCTTTTTGATATCAACGAAAAAGGTATAGCTTTTTATTTTATAGATCAAAATGTATCCCCATCAAATATTAAAGGGATTATAGTTAATTTAGTTGTTGCAGATGGAACATATCAGGAAGTGTCTAGACACAACTATAAGATACTATATGCGATAGATAAAGGTAAAAACAGAATTTTTTGTGGTGCTATAAAAGTATAGGAGATACTATGGGATATGTTAAATGGTTTGAAAAACATGCATTGAAGCATGAAAAAATAGTTAAAAAGCTTTTAAATAAAGATTTTACAGAAGATGAGATTATCGCATATTTTAATTTTGAAAATATGTGTGCAAAAGAAAAAGATTTTTGTCCACTATATAAAGAGCATAAAAAATGTCATGATATAGACAATCTGAATTGTTATCTTTGTGCTTGTCCAAATTTTCGTTTTAAAGATGATGGTATAAAAATAGTTGATAATAAAATGCAATATAGTTTTTGTGCAATAGATTCTAAAGATGGTAGAGTTGGAGTTTATGGAGAAAAAATACATCAGGATTGTACTAAGTGTGGAGTTCCACATTCTGTTGAATATGTAAAACAACATTTTGATACTAACTGGAAAAATATAATGCAAAAATGTGTCCTTTAGATGGGTGTAAAAACGGAGATATCATTAGAAGAATTAGATAAAATATTTCCAAATTATGATTTTAAGATACTAACGCCAACAAGTGATGGTGTTATAGATACTACGTATATAGTTGATAATCTTATTTTGAAACGATATGAAAGAGATATAAAAGATAAAATACAAAATGATATGACACTTCTTAAAACACTTCAATATCAAGGTTTAAATGTTCCTACTCTTATCGATAGTTCAAAAGGATGGTATCTTTATGAAAAATTACAAGGTGAAAGTATTAAAAATGTAAATTTATCTCATATTCAAGAGTTAGCTAGATTTTTAGCGAAGTTACATTCTTTAACGTATAAGAAAAGTTGTTACAGCTTTTTTTTAGATTCTTATGATGTAGATAGTATATTAAAATATATAAAACATAATTTCTTTTTTTATTATAAAAAATTTGAATTTTTTAAATATTATAAAATGAAAAATGATGGATTTATTCATGGAGATATTTTCAAAGACAATACACTTTTTAAAGATGATAAAATTGCAGTTTTTGATTTTATAGATGGGGGATGTGGTTCCTTTGTTTTTGATATAGCTGTCTGCCTTACATCATTTAATTCACATAAAAAGATAAGTTTTACAAAACAGTTCTTACAAACATACAATCAAAAAGCACCTAGAAAAATAACTTTAAAAGAGGTAGAGATAGAGATAGAAATAGCAATAAAATTTTATGATATGTTGAGAATTTATAGATAAACAAAGTGATATTAAATTCTTTATAATTTAACACTAAATCAATTTATTAGATTTTAGAAATTGATTTTTTGGTAAAATAAGTTTATGCAAATAATTATAAATGACTATAACCTTCAAAATTTAGATACTTTTTCTCAGATTCTCAAAAAAGATGTGGGCAGTATGATAAATGAGGCACTCGAACAATACTTTGAAAATGAACAAAAAAAACTTTTAGAAAAAAATATAGCCGATGAAAATGCTATGACAAACCTTAGCTTTGATGAATTTTGGGATGACGTAGATATATGATGGAGCATGGTGGGGATATTTATAGCTGTGCGAAGCTTCTTGGATGTGGAGAAGATGAGATTATTGATTTTTCTTCAAATATTAACTTTTATCATAAAAAAATCTCTTTAGATATAGATGTAGAGAAGATATCTCAATACCCAGATACAAATTATACAAAGTTAAAGTCTGTAATTTCCAATATTTATGATGTAAAGGTAAAACAAATAGCGCTTTTAAATGGGGCTACATCTGCGATTTATACAATTTTTACATCTATAAAATCAAAATCAGTATATCTTTATGCTCCTTTATATGGGGAGTATGAAAAAGCAGCATTGATATCTAAAAAGAATGTATACCTTATAAACAGGATAGAGGATATCTATGAAGAGCCAAAAAAAAACTCAATAGTAGTTTTTGTAAATCCAGCAACTCCAGAAGCAACATATTATGATATGCAAAAGCTTTTTAAAATATGGAAAAAGCTTAAATGTAGTGTTATTTTAGATGAAAGTTTTATAGAATTTGAAAATTTAAAATCATATAGAAAATACATAAATTCATATAAAAAATTATATGTAGTCCAATCTTTTTCAAAATACTATGCATCTGCAGGTGTAAGAATAGGTGCAGTTTTTAGTAATAAAGAAAATATAAAAAATTTAAAGATACAACGATGGAACATATCTTCGTTTGATAGTGAATTTTTACAAAATAGACTTGTTGATGATGAGTTTAGAGTTAAAACAAAAGAGTTACATAGTATCCAGAAGCAAGACCTTTTAAATATACTTGAAAGTTCACAATTATTTGATGAAATAGTTCCAAGTGATGCAAATTTTATACTAACATACTCTCCTAACGCCAATAATATAGTAAAACAGCTATTAAAATATAAAATAATGGTTAGAGAATGTGAAAGTTTTGATTTTTTGAGTGAGAAATGGCTTCGATTTGCTGTAAAGGATGAGCAAAGTCATAAAGAACTTAAAAAAGCTTTGAGTTTTTTTAATGAGTAACATCTTTATCGCAATTATTGCATATCTCATAGATAGAATATTTGGTGAATTTCAATTTATAAAACATCCTATAATTGTCATGGGGGAAGTTATATTATTTTTTGAAGAAAAATTCTATAAAGATAGTATATTTAGAGGTTTTTTACTTGTTGTTTTTGTTTTAAGTATAATTTGTAGTCTTTCTTTTTCTTTATATCTATATTTACAAAATTTAGAATTTGTTTTAAATATACTTATATCTTCTTTTATCGCATCTATGTTTATTGCTCATAGGATGTTAAGAGATAGTGTCTATAATGTACTGGTCTCAAACGATAAAAAAAGAGAGATTTCTATGCTTGTAAGTCGTGATACAAAGGATATGAGTGAGAGTGATATATACAAAGCCTGTATAGAAACTTATGCTGAAAATCTTAGTGATGGGGTAGTCGCTCCACTTTTTTATTTATTGATATTTAATTTGCCTGGTATCATAGTGTATAAAGCTATAAATACGATGGATTCTATGGTTGGTTATAGAAATGAAAGATATGAAAAATATGGAAAAGTCGCTGCTTTATTGGATGATATAGTAAATTATATACCATCTAGAATTACAGCTGTTTTGATTATGATTTTTGCAAAAAGATGGGATATGTTTTCTTTTTATAAAAATGGTAAAGAACATGAAAGTCCAAATGCAGGTCATCCTATAACAGCGATGGCATTAGCACTTGATATAACACTTGGTGGAGATACATATTATTTTGGGAAATTAAAACATAAACCAAAATTTGGTAAAAACAAAGAAGTTATAGATTGTACTGATGTTCAGAACGCATTGGAGTTGTTATAATCTGCTATAATTTTGTTTAAATAACAATAGGGATAAAAAATCAAACTATGAGATATATAAAATGTGGTTTCACATCTTTTTTAATACCAGCTATAGTATCACCATTGTTAGCAGATAATATACAAAAATCTGCAATAAAAACAAATGGAGAAGTGGTATATAATATAGAACAAAAAGATGTAAACTCTTTTCAAGATATGTTCAAAGATGGAAATTTTTATGCAAGAATAAGAAGTAATAGTTTTTATTTTATGTATGATGCACAAGATTCATCTCATGACACGCAGTTTGTTAGCGGTATTGGTACCTCTATTGTTTATAAAAGTGCTAAATATAAAGGATTTGATTTTGACTTAGGTCTATATGGTGCTTACTCTTTTTTTGATGATACTAGAGATCCTATAAATGCGATAAAACCTGGTAAAGACACTTTAAGCAGATTTGAATATGTAAATACTGGAAGTAAGTCTATGGGGCTTATAGGACAGGCAAATCTTAGTTATACTCTTTCTAAGACAGATATGATTTTTGGTCGTCAATTAGTTGAAACATTTTATACAAAATCAAATGATACAAAAATGATACCAAACACTTTTGATGGTTTTGTTATAAAAACAAAAGATATAAAAGATACAAAAGCAACAGCAGCATATCTTTATAAACAAAAACTAAGGGATCATATTGATACTCATTCAGTCTTAATGGTTGGTGATGGGCATTTAACATCTTCTCTTTACCCTCAATGGAGTGAAAATGATGATGGAGCTATGCACAGAGGGTTGACATATTCAGCATTAAAAACTGCAGATAAACCTACTGATGCACCACTTTTGGTAGTAGACTTAAAAAACAATTCTATAAAAAACTTAAAGATAAACTTTTCATCATATATTGTACCAGAATTACTAAGTGAGATTATGGGTGAGATAAATTATCATATCTCATTTGATGGTTTTAGTATCTCTCCAGCTGTAAGATATATACAGCAGTTTGATAATGGTGCAGGTATGGTTGGTGGCGCTTCTATAACCACAAAAGGTATTGATGGCTATAAGGATAAAAACTCTTTAGATTCCAAGATGATAGCAGCAAAAGTGGTTACAAGATTTTTAGATTATAAACTTAATCTTGCATATACAAATATATTTGATGAAGCAGATTTAGTTACTCCTTGGAGGGGATTTCCAACAGCTGGATATACTCGTTCTATGGGGATATATAATTGGAGAGCAAATACAAAGTCTTATAGGTTAGAACTTGTAAAAGGCTTAAATAATACAGGTGTATATACTAAACCATTTATACAAACATCTATACTTTATATAGATGGCGATAGTTCTAAGTTGGCAACTCAAAGTTTGTACTACTATGCAGGTATTGTACAAAATATACCATCGTTTGAAGAGTTTCAGTATAGGATAAGAGTAGGATATAAAGACTTTGTTGGAGATTCATCACATATCTCTAATTATCTTGATTCTAGATTAGAATTTAATTATCTTTTTTAAAGGCTTGTATTATGATTTATAGAATCTCACTGCTATTTTTATTATTTGGATCGTTTATTAATGCTAAAACTATAACTATAGCAGTAGCAGCAAACGTTAGTTATGCCATAGATGATTTGAAAAAAGAGTTTTCTAAGAGATATCCAAATGTGAAAGTAAGGGTTGTCCTTGGTGGAAGTGGTAAACTTACAGCTCAAATTAAACATGGTGCACCTTATCAACTTTTTATGTCTGCAGATATGAAGTACCCAGAACTTCTTTATAAAGAAAAGGTAGCTATAACTAAGCCTATAGTTTATGCACAAGGATCATTGGCTTATCTTAGTGTAAAAAGTAGAGATTTTACTAATCCCATAGAACTTTTGAAAGAGAAAAATATAAAACATATAGCTATTGCAAATCCAAAAACAGCGCCGTATGGAAGAGCCGCTTTTGAAGCGTTAAGAAATGCTAAAATTCTTAATCAGATAAAAAGTAAGTTTATATATGGAGAATCTATTACTCAAACTGTGTCGTATTCAATTACTGCTGCAGATATAGGTTTAGTTGCTAAGTCCTCATTGTATTCACCAAAAATGAAAAGATATAAAAAAGGTGTTAATTGGTATGAGGTAGATAAAAAACTTTATACTCCTATAAAACAGGGGATAGTCATATTAAAGAGTGCAAATAAAGATAAAGATGTTAAAGCTTTTTATAATTTTATGTTAAGTGTAGATGCAAAAAAAATACTTTCTCATTTTGGGTATTTATCTTTATGAATGGGATAAAAGCTGTTATCTATGAGATACAAAGTTGTAAAAATTTGCATATAGTTACATTTAAATGTTTTGATGATTATCTGACTATGATGAGTCTTGATTTAGACTCAAGTATAAAAGTTGGGGTAAGCGTTAAGTTGGTAGTAAAGCCATCTAGTATAGCTATAGCAAAAGATATAAGTGGAGAGTTGAGTTATTCAAATCAATTATGGTGTAAAGTATTATCTGTTGAAGATGGAGAACTTTTAAGTAGTATAAAATTGAAATACTTTGATTTTGAGTTAGAATCTATCATCACACGTAAATCTTCTCATAGAGTTGCTATAAATGAAGGTGATGATATCATAGCCTTGATAAAAGCTAGTGATTTATCTATTATGGAGTAGAATTGATGATATCTATCTTTAGTGAACTTGACTTTGCTCCTTTCTTACTCTCTTTTAAATTGGCTAGCTTAACTAGTCTTATCTTATTTGTAATTAGTTTGCCATTAGCATGGTACTTATCTCAAACAAAATCAAAGATAAAACCTGTGATAGAAGCTTTAACTGCTTTACCTATAGTATTACCACCTTCTGTTATAGGTTTTTATATACTTATCGCTTTATCACAAAATTCACCTATAGGAGCTTTCTTTAGTGATGTTTTTGATATAGAGTTGGCATTTAGTTTTTCTGGACTTGTTGTTGCTAGTTGTTTTTATTCTTTACCTTTTATGATACAACCACTTCAAAATGGGTTTGAATCAATAAATAAAAATATGCTTGAAGCGTCGTATATAGCAGGAAAGAGCAAGTTTGAAACTGTTCTAAAAGTTGCTTTACCAAATATGAAACCAGCGGTGATGACTGCTATAATAGTGACATTTGCTCATACTGTAGGTGAATTTGGAGTTGTTTTAATGGTTGGTGGAAGTATACCAGATGAGACAAGAGTAGCATCTGTAGCTATATATGAGATGGTAGAATCTCTTCAATATAATACAGCACATATATATAGTGCAATAATGATACTGATAAGTTTTTTAGTTTTGTTTGGTGTTTATAGTTTTAATGCAAAAGAAAATAGTAAACTTGGTGGGCTTCATTAAATGATAAGTATAAATATAACAAAAAAACTTTATGGTTCTGATGGTGAGATGGAACTGAATATAAAGATAGATATTAAAAATGGTGAGTTTTTGGCGTTAGGTGGTGAGAGTGGAGGTGGTAAGACTACTTTATTACGTATCATAGCTGGTCTTGATGATGCATATGGAAACATAGCAGTGGATGATAATTTATGGCTTAAAGATGATAAATCTTTAAAAGTACAACAAAGAGATATTGGTTTTGTATTTCAAGACTATGCATTATTTGAAAATATGAGTGTTGAAGAGAATCTTTATTTTGTTAAAAAAGACAAGGTCTTGGTTGATAGACTTTTAACATTAACAAGCTTAAATAAACTTAGACATAGATTACCAAACACCCTAAGTGGAGGGCAAAAACAAAGAGTTAGTATCTGCAGAGCTATGATGAGAAAACCAAAACTATTACTATTGGATGAGCCTTTATCTGCATTGGATCCATCTATGCGTGTAAAACTTCAAGATGAGATACTTTTACTTCATAAGGAGTTTAAAACAACTACTATTATGGTTTCACATGATCCTAGTGAGATATATAAACTTGCCAATAGGGTTATCATGATAGATAAAGGTAAAATAATTTCAGATGGAGATCCTAAAGATATACTTTTAAAATCTTCAGGTTCTAAAAAGTTTTCATTTGAGGGTGAGGTATTGGATATTACCAAGGTGGATGTTGTATATATAGCTATAATATCTATAGGTCAGCAGATAACAAAAGTGGTAATATCTAAAAATGAAGCACAACATATTAAAGTTGGTGATAAAGTATCTTTAAGTACAAAAGCTTTTACTCCTATCATCCAAAAAATATAATCTTTATGTTAAAATAAAATTATGAAACATCTTAAGGGTTATACTAAACGATATTTTTCATTAGCTATTATTGCTGTGTATTCATCTTTGCATAAGTTGACAAGAGTTGAAAATGCATTGGAATATCACCTTTTAGCTATGGAGTATCAGGAGTATAAAACATCGCCGCCAAAGTTTTTCTTTTGTAAAAATAGAGTTAGAACTTAAAAAATTAAAAGGAAATATATATGCATATAGAAGCAGGTGTAGTAGATGGAGCAAAAATGCTCCTTAGTTATGGAACAGGGACAGCAGTTGTAGGTACTGCTGCAAAACTAGCTTGGGATAATGTAAAAGAGAATGGATTGATATCTTTTCTATTAAAAAGCATTATTGCAACAGTAATTGTATTTTCATGTTTTGAGGTACTGCCACATTATCCTATTGGTGTGAGTGAAGTACATCTTATTTTAGGAACAACTATCTTTTTAATATTTGGTATTGCTCCTGCAGCATTTGGACTTACTTTTGGCTTGCTTATTCAGGGACTTTTTTTCGCACAGTTTGATTTACCACAGTTTGGGATTAATCTTACAACACTTCTAGCAAGTATGTTTATCTTAAATATAGCAGTGAAAAAAATTATCCCAGCTGGAACAGCATATAAAGATATTAGCTACTCTCAAATGTTAAAGATGTCTATAGTATGGGAAGGTGCTATCGTTTCATGGGTTGCATTTTGGGCAATTTACGGGCAAGGTTTTGGTGCTGAAAACTTAGAAAATATACTTACTTTTGGTGGAGCGTATATGGCAGTAGTTATAATTGAGCCATTAGTAGATTTAGCAGTTCTAACAGCTGTAAAAGCTTTCAATAAAACAAATGAGTGTATGTTCTTGTTTGATAAAAAGCTTTGTAATGTATAGTGTCTTTTTTATGATATAATGTTATTGAAACAGTATAACGATACAGAAGGTTGATTACCTTCGAGCGCTGTAAGCTCTACTTTCTTTTTTGAAAGTAGGGCTTTTTTTTTGGTAAATTTTTTGTGGGTAGTGTTGGGTGGGAGCGTAAAACAAAGGATTATCTTTTGTATCGTATCGTTATATTGTTGTTGATATTTGGCTTTTTGACAAAGTTATATTAAACACAAAGAGGGGCTTAATCACCCTCTCTTTTTAAAGCCCTAGTTTTTTTATCTCAACTGCAATATTTTCTTTAAAAATCTCTCTTACTTCTTCTTGTTCAATAAGATTAAACTTTTTATCTGCTGTAAATGATGGCACTATAAAAGCATCACAATACTCGCTTACTTCATCACAAATCTCTTTCATATCTTTATCATAGTGGTTACCACTTACAAGAAGCATTGGTACTATCTGAACTTTTGCATCTCTTTCACCACCTGTAAGTTTTAAGATGTCTCGTTTTATAGCATCTTTAATAGCAAAAAATGGAAATTCACCCTCAAGAGAACAGGTAAGATTTTTATCATTTATCATTTTTAAGAAGTTTGCTGTGTAATTGACAGCCTCAAGTCCACCAAGGTTTAAAACAGGTACTCCATGGATGATATAGAGGTTAATAACATCATTATTGGCGTTACGGATGGTTTTATCTAGGAAATTGAGATAGTTTGATGTCTCTTTTGTTTTATGAAGGAGAGGATTTGTGTAGCGAATATTTGCTAAACTAAACTCACGAAATCCTTTTACCATGCGAGTGAGTACTTCATGCTCATCTGTAGGAAAGATATTTACACTCACTATGATGTATCGTTTATACCCCTCCATATCTACATCTGCCATCACTTGAGGAAGATTTTTATACACTTCTCCTTTTTTAGCAAGCTCTTTGATAACCATCTTAGAACTAAATGCTGTGAAAACAGGAATCTCAGAAAAACTTTTTTGTATAAATTTCTCAAACTCCAAATATTTTGCCTGTTCAATGACTGAGCCAAAACATGAGAGAATTATTGCCGTGCCTTTGTTATAATGTCTATATCGTTTCATAAAGTATCCAATTTTTTAAAATTATAACATTATAGGCATTTAACTTGAAAAAAGCATTACTTATCTCTGCCATAGCCTCTAATCAGGGTAAAACTTTACTTACTATGGCTCTTTTACAATATTATAAAAAGGTTGTTAGACCATATAAATGTGGACCTGATTTTATAGATCCTCAATTTCATGAGAAGATAGCTCAAACTCCATCAGTTAACCTTGATGGTTTTATGATGAATAAAAATCAAGTGAAGTGGATTTTTAGTAAATATTTTGATAGAGATGTAGCTATTGTTGAGGGAGTTATGGGGTATTATGATGGGATGGATAGAGAATCAAGTGCTTATGATATTGCAAAAGTTTTGAAGATTCCATCTCTACTTATTTTAGATGCAGGGGGAAGTTACATTACTATCTCTGCTATTTTAAAAGGTATGTGCGAATTTCGTAATGACAATACTATACAAGCAGTAGTTTTAAATAATATATCTTCAAAGATGCACTACGACCTTGTTACAAAGCATATAAAAGAGGAGTTACCTCATATAAAAGTATGCGGTTGGATTCAAAAGGGTTTAAAGGTACTATCTAGTACTCATTTAGGGCTTGACTTAAAAGAGTTAGATTCAAAAATAATAGAACAAGTTGCATCTGATGTTTTAAAATATATAGATATAGAGTTGCTAGAGTCAGTTATGGAAGTGTTAGTACCTGATGTCAGTGGATATCCCTTTGAGCATGTAGTAAAAAAAGATGAGTTATGTGTAGTTGTAAATGATAAAAACTTCTCTTTTTTATATCATGACAATATAGAGTTTTTAAAAGATACATATAAAGAGGTAGTTGTTGTAGATAGTACCAAAGATGAGAAGATACCAGATAATGCTGATATAGTTATCTTGCCTGGTGGATACGTTGAAACAACAGAAGCTTATGATAGAGTTAAAAACTCTTTTTCTTTTAAAGACTCACTGATAAAACATGCAAAAAATAAAAGTATTTATGCAGAATGTGCAGGACTTATATATCTTGGTAAGGCTATAGATGATAAAGAGATGAGTGGTGTTCTCCCTATAACATTTGAGCTAACAAACAAACGTGAGCGTTTGGGTTATTATAAATGTGAGTTGGATAGTGATGTATACAAGGGGCATGCTTTTCATTACTCTCGTATCACAAAAGCTCCAAAAACAGATATTAAACTATATAAAGTAAGTAAAAAAACTTCTAAAGATGGTGGATATAGACAGGATAAAGTTTTTGCAACATATCTTCATACTATGTGGAGATGTAAAAAACCTTTTTAGGAAAATAACCAAAAGTCTCTTGGTTTGTGTCTTGCTTGAGAAGATGTTAGTTTTATCTTTTCATTGGATTTTGAAGCATATTGTTTTATAAGTCTATTTATCTCAGCATCTAGCCCAAATAATTTTGTATAATTGTGTATAAAAACTTGTGCATTTTTAAACTCTTTTTTTAAGATAAAATAGCTAATTTTTTTAGTATATGCCAATCTTAAAAGATCACCAACCTTATCAGCTCTTGATATTGTAAACTTTAGTTCACCAAGTGTATCTTCAAGTTTTTCAAGTTCACCTTTAAGTGCATACTTTTCACATTGATTTATAAGTTGGTACCATTTCTCTTCAAGGTACATACCTAAGTCTGTACTCTTTAAAAATTTATTTTTATCTATCATGATATACGATTTTTGAAGTTTATCTTCATTGTATAGAGCATATAGTTTTACAACATCATCACACTGTTTTTGAAGTATTTGTATGGTCTCTTCGTATTTTGGATTTTCCTCTAATTTATCTATGAGTATTTGTGCTAGATGAGTATTACCTATCTTTATAAGCCTTTTGGCTTCTTCAAGATTGTTTTCTAGTTCTTCATGAAAAGATTTGTAATGGTGTATAGTTGTAAAGTTGTGGTGTTCTTTTGCTAAATCTGTTATCTGTTGAAACTCTTTGTTTTCTATAGCTTTTAAAAATGATATGAATTCTTTATTTTTATATAGGATAAACTGTATTAAAGTTCTTTTTGATGGAACAAGCATATATTCACTAAGTAGTACCCTAGCTGAGTCTATATTGTTTAAAATCATCTCTTTTTCAGCTTGAATAAATTTTTCATGCCATCTTTTTTCCATGCTTTTATATTCTCGTGTGTACTTTAGTGCAGGGTATTTTTCACATATAGAATAGGCTATGTTTAGTTTTTGTTCATGAAACATAAGTTTGAGTTTGTCATAATGTTTAAATGCAGTAAATACTAAATCTATCTCATCTTTTTTTGATGGTATAGATCTAAGATTTTTTGTAAGTTCTCTTGCTGAAAACATATCATCATTTAGTATATGTTTTATAGTTTGTTTTATAATATCTTGATACTTGATTTCTAATTCTTTCTCTTCTTGCGAGCCTCTTAGCATAGGAGCTTTTATTAAGAGTTTATATGCTTGATATAGTTTATCATTTTGGATAAGATTTCTTAATGTACCAAGATGTAGCAGTTCTATACTCTCAACACTTTTAGAGTCTATAACAGCTAGTAAAGACTTTTCATCTTGTTTGATAAGTTTTTTTATCTTTCCATCAAATTCTAGGTACTTGTTATCTATCACTTTAAGAGTTTTAATATTTATCAAAGATATGAAATTTTTATCTGAAGCCACAAGTATATAATCTTTGTTGGGCATAACTGTTATATGTTTTATATCTGTAAAAGGTGCATTAAGCCTTCTTATCTTTTTAGGATGGTTTAGATCTATAATCTCTAAAACACCATCTATATCTCCACTTACCAGTGTGTTTTCGTTTACAAAACATAATATTTGAACTTTTGCACGAGAACGATTTATAACGATTCTATTATCTCTTGAATGCAAATTTAAAACAAATATAGCTCCACCATAACCACTGCAAGCTATCTTGTCTTTATATGATGTTATAGCACTTACAAAATTGTTTTTGACTCTCTTTGGTTTTTCATCTATAAGATAATGTGGAAACGAACAGAGTCTTGATATTTGTGTATTGCTATTGTATCTGTATTGTAGTACTCTGCCTTCACTTGTGCCAACTATAAGGTAGTTTGATGTATGGTCAAAATGCAAGGTACATATTTTTCCATCAATAATTTTTATAGTTTTAAAAATCTTTTGATTTTTTAAAACCATTATATGTATGATATTATGCTTTACAAGTGCTACAAGTTTTCCATCTGGGCTAAAAAATGTTTTAGTATCTCTATCTATCTCTTGAGGAAGTATGTTTGATATAACTGTATATTCATCTTTATCAACTACACGTATACCACTGTCTGTAGTGGAAAAAATAATAGTGTCATTTGGTAATACTTGCAAGTCTATAATTGGAGAATGAGCTTTAAAACAATGAGTGGCTTTTGGCAATGTATCCCTTTGTGTAAGCTATATCTATCTCAACTAGGATAATAAAATAGTTTTACTAAAAAATGGATAAAATATCTAAAAATAATAAGTCAGATTAGCTTTTAGTTTCTTTTTTGCTCAATATAAAGTTATTATCTTCTGTCTTTTTGTAAAGTTTATATCTTTGGTAACGGTTTGGCTAGATAAAATCCTTGAACTTCATCTATATTTAATGTTCTAACAGTTTCAAGAACATTTTTTGAATGAACAAATTCAGCTACTGTTTTTATCCCTAATTCTTTAGCCAATACAGATATAGAATGAACTATTTTATAGCTTATAAGTGAAGTATCTATATCTTTTATCAAGGATCCATCTATCTTTAGTATGTCTATTGGAAGAATTTTAAATATTTCATAGTTTGAATAGCCACTACCAAAATCATCAATAGCGATTTTAACACCATATGACTTTATCTCTTTTAATCGTTCTTGTATAGTACTTATCTCCTCTAAAAGTTCATATTCTAATAACTCTATAATAAGCCATGAAGATAACTCTTTGTGTTGTTTTAGTTCTTCAATAATTAGCATAAAAATTTTGTTATCTAGTATATCAGAGAAGTTGAGGTTGACACTTATTTGAATATGTTGTTTTTGTATTTGTTTAAAAACATTTTCTAGTACTGTTTTAGTTAAATCGTTGTAAACATTTGTATACATAATACTCTCTAAGAACATCATAGGTGGAGTTATGGATTCATCCTTTTCTTTTATCCTTACAAGTGCTTCGTATTTTATAATTTTATTTGTTTTTAGATCATGAATAGCTTGATAAAAACATATAATTCTATTGTCTTCAAGTGCTGATTTAACATCATTTATGGATTTTTTATTGTTTAAATTTGTAGTTTTTGTATCAATAATATGTGAGACTACTTGATTTCTACCTTTTCTTTTAGCTATATAAAGCATCTCATCTGCATATTTTATAGACTCTGATATAGTTTTGAAGTGTTCTGGTTGACAAGATATACCGATTGATACTGTTATATGAAGAGTGTCTTGTTCATATAAAAAATGGTGAGATTCTATCCTTTTACGTATTCTTTGTGCTATATCATAAGCAAGTTTAGATCTACTAGATGCTTTTTTGATAAAAATTAAAAACTCTTCTCCTCCAAACCTAACAAGTATATCATTTTCTCTTATTTCATTTTTTATAAGTTTTGCGGTTCTTGATAAGATATAGTCACCAGCTTTGTGACCATAATTATCATTTACCTGTTTAAAGTAGTCTATATCAAGCATCATAATTTGATATTTTGATATATCTATACTTTGTAATAAATCTCTTAAATAATTTCTATTGTATGCGTTTGTAAGTTGATCCGTAATACTTTCTTTTTTTATTTTCATACTTATAAAAGTTTGATATATAAGTATACTAACAAGAAAACCAATAGCAATAAATATATAGATAAATATTTTATTTAGAGGTGATATAGCTTGACATATGTTTTTTGGTAGTTTTGCAGAAAAATCTATAGCAACTACTGCTTTTGTTTTTCCATTAAAGATAACAGGATGTAGATACGTTATCCATAAATGATCTAGTTTTTTTTGATTTACTATAACTGCTTTTTGTGTGTTATATACTTTATCCCATAGTTCTTTATTAACAGAAAGTCTTTGATTGAAGTGTGCTTTATCTTTACTTCCATCAAGAATATATCTATAATTTCCATGATTGTCTCTATATAGAACAAATATATACTTATATGTTTCATTTACTATAACAGATAGTGTTTGTTCTAAATTTTTTTGTAAATTTTTATGATTTTTTAGTTCTTTAAATGGATCTTCTTTTATATGGCTCTTTATATCTTCACTTATATTTTGAGCAAAGCTTTTAGCACCATTTATAAATATCTCTTCAACATTCTTATTTAGTGTCATTTGTATATTGGAAGTTGAAAAAAACAGATATGCTATAGCTATAATAATAGATACAAATATACTAAAATATAGTTTATTTAAATGCCTCAAATCTCATCCTCTATATATTCTTGCATAGATTCTGGAAGTGTTATGTTGTGTTCTTTTAGATTTCTTCTTAGAAATAATATATTTGGTCTTCCTTTTTGCCAAAAAAATCCACCAACAACATTATTTTGTTGAGCTTCTAACAATTGTATGTTTGTAACAAATTTTATAACATCTTTGTTTGTTTTTTTATCTTTACTTAAAAGAACAAAATTTGCTTTTGTTGGAGATGATACATATACGATATCGTCTATACCTCTCAACAAGTTCTCTTTCGATTTTGTATCTGACCAAACTTTAATATCCTTTTTATTTGGTAGAAGAGCATGTATGATAAGCTTGTATATCTTTTGTTCTGTTTTTAAGTCAGATGAAAATAATACTGTAGCTATAAGGAGTAAAAATATAATCTTTTTCAAAATAGATACTCCAAATTGAACCATACTTTCTGATCAGTTACTGGTATTGCATAGTTTAAACCTTTATATACTTGCGCATAAGAATTGTCAAATATATTTTCAGCTCTTAAACCAAATGATAGATCTTTACTATAATGATATTTTATTGAAGCAGTGTAGTTTATAGAATGATTTACTGATATACCAAGAAATTCATAGTTATTTTTATAAGTTATCTCATTATATATATTAAACATTTTATATTTGGAAAAGAGTTGTAAAATACTACCATATTTAGGGCTTGATTTTAAATCTTTGCTATTGGAACCTGTAAAAATATCAAAAGCAAATTTGTTATACATATCAAATAAATAGGTATATTTAAAATCATATCTAGTATATTTTATGGTTTGAGATGAATTTTTATAACCATATAATGTTTTTGGATCGTACATAATTATATTTTTAAGGATATTGTGTGCAATAATAAATTTTATATTGTGCTTGTCTTTTTTATAATTTAATGAACATGTACCTATGTTTAAATGCATATTATCTAAGTTTGGATTTGATTTATATGGAATATTGTCTGGATTATATAGTTGTATCATATTTGTAGGAACATAATTGCTAGTAATAAATGCTTTTATATGAAAATCATCTATATATTTTATAAAACCTAGTTTACTAGATAATTCATCTTTGGAATCTATATCCTTTTGGTAGTTATAGATATCTTCTTTTACAGAAGCTATAATTTTTGTTGTTTGATTGAAATTATAGATATATTCTGCATATAGAGAATACATGTCAATAGCATTTGAAGAATTTCCATTATAATTGTATTTATACATAGTGTCACTCAGATATGCATGTTCCTTAAATTTCTTTTTTTTGTAAAAACCACCAATTAAAAAAGAATGTTTCTTAAGTTTTATTTTTTTTTCTAAGGTAGTTGAAAAAATTTCATCATCAAATTTGATATTGTAATCATTTATAATGGGTGCATTTGCTACTTTAATACCATTTGGATCTATGTACGTTCTACTGTAAGATAGATTATCATAGGAAAATTGTAGTTTTATATCATTATTGAATTTTTTACTAAGATGCATATAATGATGATCTGCATTTAGACCACCGTCTGTTGGTGTTTTATGTATACCTAAGCCTAAAAAATTATCGCTTTCTTTGTGATAACTTCCAAGTTCAAGTAACCATTTTTCATATTGTAAATTTGCATATAGGTTATGCCCTGAACGGTTACTTTTAAGATTGTATTTTTGATCTTTATAGGTGTTTGTATATTCTTTTTTGTGTATATTATTTATATTTGCATATGCAAAATAAGAAAATTTATTTAATGTGGATGCTAGATAAGTATCTACATTAGAACTTCCGTAGTTATCTGCTAAAATACGTAGTTTTCCTCCATTATCTCTTTGTGCTGTTTTTGTATAAAGTTTTAAGATAATAGATCCAGTTTCATTTCCAAATTCTATGGATGAAGCACCTTTGTACACTTCTATATGATCTATATATTCTATAGGGAGTTCACCCCATATCAACGCGGCACTTCCAAATGATGTTGAACTCATATCGTGATCATTTACATAAAATCTTATAGAAGTAAATTGTACATTTGATGTTGTTGGTTTTTGTATAGATACTATATTATTTGATGTCCTTGTCATATGAAAACCAGGGAGTATTCTAAGTACGTCTTCAAATGTTTTTGCTTGCATATCTTCTAAATCTTGGCGAGTATATATATCTATAATACCAGCTTCCTCTTTTTTTGTAATCTTAGATAATCCGGAGTCATGTTTGTAAGAGTTAAGCAGAGTAGAAAGATCATCTGCATAAGAAGCAACAATCAAAATTAATAGTATAAAAAGATATTTCATAAAAAACCTATTTTAATATGTATATAATGGTATTCTAATCTTTTTTTAATAAAAAAAGGTTGATTTGTATCAAAAGTATTTATTGAAGTAGATAGGGTATAATCACATTATGAATTTTAAACTACAAGAACCACCGATAAATATAGGCGACGCCATTAGTGTTAAGTCTTTTGAGATGATACATGCAGAAGCAGTAGAGTATGAAGGCTTTGATAGATTTGATGAGAATGAAAGAGCATTAGTTGAGAGACTTATCCACACAACGACATGTTTTGAACAAGTGATAGATAACATCTACTTCTCAGACAATGCTATGCTTAAGCTTAAAGATTTACTAGAGAGAAAAGCAAAACTGATAGTAGATACAAATATGATCCGTTCAGGATTGTCCCAGTTTTACTTAGATAAGTATGAAAATGAAGTTGTCTGTTATGTAAATGAGCCAGAAGTTTTTGAGATGGCAAAAAAGAACGCGACAACAAGAAGCTACGGGGCAGTAGAGTTAGCCATAGAAAAGTTCAAAGATGAGCCGATGGTTTTAGCGTGTGGAAATGCTCCGACATACATCTATGCAGCTATAAACACTCTTATAAAACTTAATGTAAATCTTGATAATGTTATCTTACTCCTCTTTCCAGTAGGTTTTGTAAATGTAGTGGAGTCAAAAGAGTATGGTCGTGAATTTATGGAGCATTTTGGATGTGAAGGTATTATCTTAGAGGGTCGTTATGGAGCATCCACTATGGTAGTAGCATCTCTGCATGCAGCTTACAGACTTATAAAAGATTATGATTCGGAGTTTGGTAAGTATAATGGCAAATAAAGAGGTTAAGATAAATGAGATGGGAAGTGAAGTAGTTGAAGGCTATGCTTGTAAACCCAAAGATTTTGACCCAAACCGCCCTATAATGCACTATAAAACACTTCTTCTTTTATGTGATGATGAGAGGTGTGGTAAAGCTGGAAAGATAGATAAGGCAACACACCTAAGAGAGATACTCAAAGAGATGGGTCTTAACAAGGGTGAAAACCGTATAAAGATAAGTAGAACAGGGTGTTATGGGGCATGTCGTTTTCGCCAAGTATGCCAGATAACAGAAAACACTCAAGCAAATGGCAATGCAAAAAACAATGCCCTTTGGCTTAGAAATACCCATAAATTTTCAGATGATGAGTGGAGAGATATCTTTTTGGCGTTAAGTGAAGATAAGATACTTACAGAGCAGTTAGACAGTGAAGTTTTTATACCTATGAAGGTTTATAACTAAAAATCTATGTCTAAACAACTTCGCTCAGGATACACAACAGGAACTCATGCTACAGCAGTCTTGGTGGCTTGTGTGTACGAATTTTTTAATGGAAAAAAGCTTGATAGTTTAGAAGTTGTTTTACCTAAGGGTGTTGTTGCTACTATAGATGTTTTTTATGAAGATACTTATCGTTTTAGTACTATAAAAGTTGACAATGATGATATAGATGTCACAAAGGGTGCAAAGATATTTTGCAAACTTCAAAAAGAGACTCCAGCAAAACTTAAAAATCAAACACCAACTCTATTAAAGATAGATGATTTTTCTCTTTATATATGGGCTGGAGATGGTGTTGGTGTAGTTACAAAAAGAGGTCTTAAAATATCTCCAAATTATCCAGCGATAAATCCAACACCACTAAATATGATGGAAGAAAATATACAAGAGTTTGTTTCTAAACAAAAAGATACTCTTCATGCTGTGTTTTGTATAGAGGATGGAGAAAAGATAGCAAAAGATACAGCTAACGCCAAAGTTGGTGTAGTTGGTGGTATAAGTATACTTGGCACAAGGGGGATAGTAAAACCAGTATCTGCAACAGCTTATATAGATAGTATCTCTACTGAGATAGATGTAGCTAGTGCATTTGATGAGAGTGTTATAGTTTTGACCCTTGGAAATTCAGCATTTGATTTTGCAAAAGAGAGATATGAAGAGACAAATATAGTGGAGATAGGAAACTTTGTATATGACTCATTAAAACAGCTTAAAAAACATAGTTTTAAAAGGGTTGTTTTTATAACAAGTGTAGCAAAGATGAGTAAGGTTGCCCAAGGTTTTAAAAATACCCATAATAAATTTGGTTCTATAGATTTTGATGAGGTAAAAGAGTGGGTTTTTGATGAGTTCGATATATGTGTAGAGGGTGATTTTTTAACACTAAAAGGTTTTTTAGAATCTTTTGATGATAAATATCAAGAAGATTTTGTAAAGCTTATAAGTAAAAAAAGTGCCCTTATGATAAAAGAGTGGAGTAGAGAGATAGGTGTTGATATAGGCTTAGTTGAGGTTATAACTTTACCTAAAGATATAAGATATGTGTTACAATAAAATTACTTAAAACAAGAAGGAAAAAGATGGTAACTATAGTAGGAAGTGGGATGGGGGAGTATGATTTTTCTAACATTCACCTAGATTTTAGTAAGTTTGATATGATCTTTTGTGATAAAAACTATAAAACTGATTTGCCAAATGTCACAAAGGGTGGTTTTAAACTTGTTAAAGAGGCTATTTTAGAAAATCTTGATAAAGAGATACTTTATGTGGTTAGTGGATCCCCTACATTTTTTTCAGGTGGATTACTGATAGTAAATGTGTTAAAAAAGAGAAATATACCATTTAAGATGATAGATAATACCTCAAGTCTAAGCTATATGCTGTCTCACGAAGGTATCTCACTTATAAAAACAGGTATCATATCTTTGCATGGAAAAACAGATGTTGATTTAGAGCAGTTTTTAACCAAAGAGTATACATTTGTTATCTGTGATGAGCAAACACCAAAAATCATAGCCGATATTATAAGATATCTTGATGAGGATGATATCACTATAGTAGTAGGTGAAAGATTTGGATATAAAGATGAAAGTTTTACTAGACTAACACTTTCTGAGATATTGAACAATCCACCGAAAATGCCGTATACACTTCTTATAAAACGAAACTTTACACCTCTGGAAAATATATCTGCAGAGGATACAATAGAACATGAAAACGGGATGATAACAAAGAGTTATAAACGACATATATCTTTACAAAACTTAGAGCTTCAACCAAATATGCTTTTATGGGATATAGGTGCTGGAAGTGGAAGTGTTAGCATAGATGCTTATAAACGTTATAAGGTAAAAACAATACTGTTTGAGAAAAATCTTAAACGTTCAGCTATGATAAAAAACTCTTTAAAAAAACATAAAGTAGTAGATACAAAGCTATATGAGGGTGAAGCAAGTGAACTTTATAAACAAGAAAAAAGTACTCCTCAAAGGATATTTGTAGGTGGTGGTGGAGATAAGGTTATATCTGAGTTGGATTACCTTTATGAGAGATTAGCTGATGGAGGGATAATGGTTGCAAACTTTGTAACACTTCAACATCTAACAACTGCTATCACAACTCTTAAAAATGCAGAGATACCATTTGATGTAAAAAGTGTTAGTTTAACAACATATAAGATGAGTCTTTTGATGCCAGAACCTGAGAGGGTTATGCATCAGATAATTGTGAAAAAACCACAATAGATAAGGATACAGGTATGCAATTTAAAGAGTTTAAACTCTCCAAAAATTTACAAAAAGCTCTTGATAAAAAAGGTTTTACAAAGGCTACAGCTATACAAGAAAGAGTAATACCTACAGTCTTAGCTAAAAAAGATGTTATAGCTAAAGCCCAAACTGGAAGTGGAAAAAGTGCTAGTTTCGTTTTACCACTTTTAGAAATGTGGCATAAAGAGCGAGATAATGCAAAAAAAGGGAAGATAACTATTTTAGTCTTAACTCCTACACGAGAGTTGACACTTCAAATCGCATCATTATTTAAAGAGTTTGGAGATTATCTTTCACCAAAGCCTCAGGTTGTTTCTCTTATAGGTGGTAAAAATATAGGTGAGCAACTATATGATATACAACAGGGGTGTGATGTTTTAGTTGCAACAACAGGAAGATTTTTAGATGTACTAAGTAAAAAACAGATGAACTTAAAGTATCTTCACTACCTTGTGCTTGATGAGGCAGATAAAATGCTTAGTTTTAATTTTATGGAGGAGTTAGATCTAGTACTTAAATCATTACCAAAGGATAGACAAAATCTACTTTTTTCAGCTACATATCCACCAAAGATGGAGGTTGTAGTAGAGAAATTGATGCAAAATCCAATTACAATAGAACTAGAAGAGAAAAGGGTTGTTGAAAAGATAGATCAACGAGTTATCATGGTAGAGTCAATCCAAAGAGCACCTTTACTTCGTCAACTATTAAGAGAAAACTCTTGGAAAATGGTACTAGTATTTATGGCAAACAAACGAGCGACGGATAATATCGCACAAAAATTTCGTAAGCATGGTTTTAGTGCAGCATCATTTAATGGTGATCTAGATCAAGAGTTAAGAGATGAGACACTTCAAGCTTTTAAAGATGGAAAAATAAGTATTCTTTTTGCAACTGATATAGCTGCAAGGGGTTTGGATATAGAACAGATAGAGTGTATAATAAACTATGATCTACCACGTTCCCCTACAGACTATATCCACCGTATAGGAAGAACAGCAAGAGCAGGAAAAAGTGGTGTTGCTATATCTTTTATAGATTATGAAACAGAAGCACATTTTAAAATTATAGAAAAAAGAGCAGATATACATTTAGCTCGTGAGAGTATAAAAGGTTTTGAACTTCAAGGTGAAGCTCCTAAAAAAGTAAAAGGAGCAGCTCCTGTAAAAGGGAAGAAAAAGAGTAAAAAAGACAAACTTCGAGAGAAGCAAAGAGATGCTAAAGTATGAATATAGAAAAACTTTTTCAAAATCTTAATCGTCATAAAGCATTACTTATCTATCTTTTTGAGCATAGAGATAGAGTGGTATATGCTTCAGAAGTTGAAGAGTTATCGTATGAAAACAGTTTAGAAGTTTTAGAGAACTTTGAGCTTATTGAGTTAAATAATGAAAAACTATTTTTAGATTCTCGTGTTGTGAGTTTTTTAGAGGAGTATATCGATGGAAGTGATACCATTGAGATCTCAGGGATATTTGAAAAGATAGAGAGTATTAAGCATAAACTAGAGATTTTAAGTGAGCACAAACACAAATACAAAGAGATAATCCCAAAAATTCGTAGAGAGCTTAAAAAGATAGATGCCACACTATTTCAAAATCTTGATAAACTGCGAGTCCATATAGACAGAGTTTATAAAAGTATAGATACTTTTTCTTTAAAACTAAAAGAGTTGGAGTACTATAAAACTAGACTCAAAGAGTACCAAAATGCCCTTGATGGTTTTGAGAGTTTTTTGAAGCTTCATACCCCTATGATGAAAAGTTATTATGACCATGATCTAAATACTCTTCTTGAGAGTATCTATGAAAATAAAATCTCATTAAGTCGTAGTCTTATCCCACTCACCCAAGATGTGATAGAGTATATCAACCAAGCACAAAAGCAGAGTATATTTATAGAAAAAATCTTAAAGCTCAAAGAGTTAAAAGATAATTATGAACTCAAAAACGCAACAAACATAGAAGAAAAAGTAGAAGAGTTTACACTAAGACAAGAAACTCTTCGTATCGGTTCTAAACTTCATAGAGATATTTTACACTCAGAAACATTTTACCCTACACTTCACAAAATTTCCTCTAAAGCAAAGATGAAAATTCATAAAGCAGATAAGATAGAGTTTGTTGCAAAAGAGAAAAAACAAGATTTTATCAGTGTGGCTGAGATCCATCTTGCCTTTGGATCATCAAAGAGTTCCCTTATAGAGTTTTTACTTGATTATAACAAACTCAAAGAGAAAGATATGAGTGAGATTAGTACGATTTATTGTAAGATGATTTTACTCTATGAAGATGAGTACAAGATAAGCTCAGAGTTTTTTGAGTATAAAAATCAAAAATTTGCAAAGGTGTATTATGACAATAGATTTAGATAAACAAAGAGTAGCTAAAATATTTTATCATCTCAAAGATGGTAAGTTTTTATCGCAAAATGCACCAAGTAAACAAGAATGTTATCTGTTTGAGTATCTACAAAAGCATCAAGATGTTTTAAAAGAGTATTTTTCTTATATAGATATTGAGCTTATATTGGGTGATGGATATGCCTACTTTGCCTCTTATGATAATAAAGAGAAAAAACTAGAGCAGATTTATGAGCTTATAGAGTATTTGAACTTTTTTTATAATTATTCGGCTAGTTTTGGTGTAGGAACACACTTTTCTATAAGCGATATAGAAGAGAGACTAAAAGACAATGCAACACTAGATGCTAAACTAAAAAAGATCAAGACATTATCAGGAGATACACTTCGAGCAAAGATTTTATCGCTTATAAATAAACTTGAGAGAAGAGGTTTTGTAGCACTAGATGATGAGTATCTTCAGCGCTATGTAGTGCTTAATAGTTTTGAGTACCTACTGGCATTTTTTAATGCTATAGAGATAAAGGAGTAGTTGTGGATTCATTACTTAAAATGGCGTTGATAAAATCTGCCAAGTATGATTTTGCAGAGGTTGATTTGGATAAAAATAACCTTTTTATAGGTGCAAATGGTGCTGGAAAAACAACCCTTTTACGTGCTATATTGTACTTCTATACAGCTTCATCTAAATCATTGGGGATAAACTCAGCAAAAAAGATCTCTTTTTTAGACTATTATTTTCCTTATGAAGAGTCCTATATCGCATATGTTTATAAAAAAGATAAAAAGTATGTTTTAGTCACACTTTATAAAAGTACAACAATCAAGTTCCGTTTTTGTTTACTTGATAGTATGCCAGATATACAAGAATTATATATAAAAGATGCAAAGCCGATAGAGCATACACAATTGTGGGTAAAACTTAGAGATATGGGGATTTTGAGTAAGACACTGAGTGCTAAAGAGTATAAAGATGTGTTGTACTCAAAGAGAAGTAAGTTAAAACATTACTCCCTTTTTGAAGCTAAAGAGTATGATGGATTTGTAAAAACACTTTCAAATATTTTTATAAACAACAAGGTTGATTCTCATGCCATAAAAAGAGTGATAGTTTCCTCTTTAAATGTGGAAAAAGAGATAGATATAGAGCGTATAAAAAGGCAACTTAGCTCTTTTAATGAAACTTATGAAGATATAAATGCCTATGATAAAAACTTACCTCACATAGAAAAGCTTACTCACTCTTTGGACAGTTTTGAAGGGATACAACAAGATTTACAACATAACCTTTATACTCTTTTTAGATCTAAAGAGCATAATGCTTTAAAGATACAAACACTTCAAAAAGAGAGTACAGTTTTAGAGACTCAAAAACAAAGCATTACACAAAAACTTATCAAAGCAAAAGAGCTTTATGAAAAACGCAAAGAGAGTTTGTTAGAGCAGATAGGAGTTTTGAAAAATAAAATAAAAGAGACAAAAGAGAAGATTTCTTACTATCAAAAACAAAACATTACAACAAAGCAAGAAGAGTTTGAGAAGCTTTCATCATTAAAAAAACAGTTGCAGTTGATTATCTCTCAAAAAGAGTTTTTAACAAAAGAGTATGAAGACCTCTTGCTTGCTCACAAAAATAGACTCCAAAGCATAGAGAATAATTTTCAAGAAGAGTTCAATAAACTTGAAAAAGAGTCAACATCAAAAGAGCTTGAAAAGGCACAAAAAACAGCGAAGATACAAGATGAACAAAGAGTTGCACTTGGGGAAGTGGAGGAGCAATTTTTTACTAAAGAGAGGGGATCTCTTAAGCAAAAAAGTATACTGGAACTTAAGCTTCAAGAAAAACAAATAGCTTATAGACAGTTACAAAAAGAGCAGTTTGTTTTTTGTGATGCTACAAAGGTGCAAGAACTAGATGCTCAATATAAAAAGCTTACACTTGAGCTAACTCAGACAAAACATAAGTTGGAGCTAAAAAATCAGGAGCTAG
>Ga0256827_10000375_pt1 | contig 27385 bp, 15 predicted proteins | sample CV84metaG_FD_185977 | JGI IMG/M metagenome (GOLD analysis project Ga0256827, IMG submission 185977) | Hydrothermal vent microbial communities from East Pacific Rise, Pacific Ocean - CV84 | ecosystem: Environmental > Aquatic > Marine > Hydrothermal vents | place: Pacific Ocean: East Pacific Rise...
GTCCATATTTATCATCACAATAAGGAAGTTCTCTACTCCCTAACTTGTAATTCTCACAATCTGAATCACTCTCACACATTAAAATACACCTACCCATTTCACTTGATTTATATCCCTCATCACACTGACAATAAAACCATTCATCCTTCTCTGTTTTAGGGTCATCATGTGGAATACATTTACCCATTCCACAGCTGATATCTCTATTTTCACATGAATTTTCTTTACATAAACCACCAATACAAACAGAAGGAGCAGCTTCATCTTTACAGTCTTCATCAGTAGTACATGAACTATAAACAATACAGTCAGTTCCTCCAAGTGCTCCATTGCAATTAGAACATGATACAAATACCATTGAACTAAATATTAAAAAACTTAAAAATATAAAAATTTTCATAATACCTCTCCTTGTTGATACACACGGCAGTGTGTATCTTCTGTATCTTCTGCATCTTCTGTAATTTGTAACATTTTTTCTCTCTTTTAATGTTTATAGAAAAAATTTATCAGAAATATTAATTATTGTCAAGGAAATAGAATCAAATAGGAATCAAAAGAATCGCAGCTAGTTCCACCATCAGATGCCTTGCATCTGAACAATGGGTTGCAACCCATTGTTGGTGGAGATTTATAATATCACAATACTAAAATATTAAAGAAATATTAACTCCTGCTGATAATCTATTCAAAGGTTTAATATAAGCATCTCCACCAACTGCATTCTTTATAAGAAAACCAAGATTGAAACCAATGTTGAAATTTGATAATTTATATTTTAAACCAATATTCAGTCTTTCATTTGACTTTAATATCACATCAGATTCAGTGAAATTATTTGCAGGCATAAAAAGAGAAATATCTGTATTCAAAATAAAATTTTTATAAGGCAATACAAAATTGAATCTGAGTAAGCCATCTAATGGAGAGAATTCATCTCTTGCAAGTAAAAACTCAAAATGTAATTTTTTCTCAGGCAATAATCTAAATTTCATATTCACAAAAGTATGTGATTTAAATCTATTTATATCCCAGCCTCCTTTATTTGCAACCTCTCCATTAATATATTTTCTTTCTTTAAAGTTTTCAACATTAAAATAATATGACATTCCTAATTCAAAACTCCAGTATTTTTTATTTAAACCAATGAATAAATAAGGAATAGTTATTAACATTTCTGGTTGTTCAATTAACACATCTTCTATCTTGATAGATGCATAATCAATTTTACTCTGAGAAATACCTATTCCCCAAATTGTATCATTATTATCAAAATCACCAATATAATACCCACCAAAAGTATACATCTTTGATGAAATTGAATCTTTTTTATATCCTTCTACTACTCTGGAATCCACATACCCTTTATTATACTTTCCAATTTCAGAATAAAGAGTAAACTTTCCTGAAAACACAGTAACAGAGATTAAGTATAGTAAGAAAAATAAATATTTTGGCATTTTACCACTCATAAGCTAAGGCTACATTTCCAAATAATGAATCAAAAATTGCAACTTTTTCAAATATTTCATCTTGGTAATTAATTATTGTTCCAAATTTAAATTTTGCAGAAAATCCATTAAATTTAATCTTAGGAGCAATAAAAATACTATCTGTTTGATATAAATATCCACCAACATCCAAATCAAAATATTTATTTACAGGAAGAGAAACATATACATTTATAACTCCATATTTAACATCATAATCTTCTCTAAGCACATTAAAAATAAAGTGAGCACTGTCTTCCTTACCTAATCTAAACTGTATATTAGGATAAAGACTTGTACCACTTCCCCATAACCAGCCTCTACCTTCTTCTTTAGTTCCATCTTTAAACACTCTTTCTTTTTCATAATATGGATTTAATGAAACAGTTAAACCAAAATCAATACCATACCATTTATTGTCAAGCCCAACAAAAAACCCTAAATTCAACCATGATTCAGCATTAATAGTTTCTTCTTCTTCAGGAACAGTTCTTTCAGGAATATTCATCATTCCAGAAAGCTTTTTTGGTGTAAAAGCATTTCTTTTTTGAAAAGCAATATTAAATCCAGCTTTTATATCTTTTAAAAAAGAAGCAGTATTTCCAAAACCTGCTTTATAATATTCAACACCTAAATTAAAAGTTGAAGTTTTTAAATAAGCACTTTGATCATATTCATCATATCTTTCATCATAATATCCATATAAATGTGTACCAAAACCACCCCAAGAAATAAATTTATCATTAAATAATCCATCTTCCTTTAACCATTTTGGCATTTTTTTATTTCCTTTTTTCCTAGTGATAGGTTTCCCTTTCACTTCCTTTTTATTATCTTTATTATCCTTCATATCAGGGCGATGTTGCACTGCAACATCGGTTACCATCGTAGGTTGAGACACACCGCCATATATCTCTTCATGATGCCCTTTTTTATCTTCTTTCATATCCTCTTCCTTCACCTCTTCTTTTTTTTCATCATCCTTTTTCTCTTCTTTTATTTCATCCTTTTTATCATCCTTAGTATCAGGGTAGTGTTGCACTGCAACATCGGTTACCATCGTAGGTTGAGACACACCGCCATGTATCTCTTCGCGATGCCCTTTTTCATCAGAAAATACCACAGCCGTAATCATCATTAAGCTTAAAATTAAAATTGTTTTCATTTTATCTCCTTTTAAAAATTAAAATTACTAACCATAAGTCAATTTATTTTCCTAAAAACAATAAAAAAAATAAGTTCTGTAATTTCAATACATTAAAGAAGTGACTCAATTAAACCATGACATTCAAGTCATTATCTGTACTTTTTATAATGACATTTAATAATAGTTTTATTATAACGATATTTTATACTAATCAATTAAATCCAATATTTTAACCTTAGTTTTGTAAATATCTTAAAAATATGCTATTCAGATAAGTAGAAGTACTTCTGGAGAACTTATGAAAAAAATATTTTTAACATTAATTTTATTCATAACCATAATCAGCTGTGATGAACAACAAACAAGCGATAATAATCCTTGTAATGAAATTACATGTTCTGCTCATGGAAAATGTATAGTTAAAGAGCAAAATACTATTTGTAATTGCAATGATGGTTTTCATTCTGAAGGGCTTGAGTGTAAAGAAAATACTTTAAAATGTAAAACAACAGAGCATGAAGAAGCTGGAATATGTGTAAGTAACCATAAAATGATTGATTGTATTGATATTACTCCATCTAATGCCACTACAATGAATATAAAAACAGAAATAACATGGGAAGATGGTTCATGGAGCAATGCTTCAAACTGTGACTGGAACTGTAATGATAATTTTTTCAGAAAAGATGATACTTGTATTTTAATTGGAATAGTAACAGAAGGTAAATGGGAAGCCATAGGAAATGTTGATTTAATGGTACGCTTTGATGACGATGATAATGGAGATGGTAAAAATGACGGGGCAATAAGTGTAGATGGAGCTGATACTTTACCACTTCAGGGAATATCCTATACATTCAATGGAACAATGGAAGCAATTACCTATAATATAAAAACAACTGTTTATAACTATAGGTCATCATATGTTAAGTATTATGTTCAGCTATACAATTTAACAGATAATAGAGTACTTATTTCCAGTGAGCTCAACACAATCAGTGGAAACTATATTGAGATATTTCCTATTACAACAGAATTAAATTATATAGCAACTGATGAGGACTTAAGAGATACTTTACAAGTACGCTATATAAGAGGAGAGCTTGACGAAAATGGTGATTATGTAGGAAATGACGGGCATGTAGCAAGAGATTTTGCAATAGATAATCTAAGCTTAAATAACCTACCTGTAAAAACTGAACTTTCAGAATTATTTAAAAAACCAATAATTGATATACCTTCTATTTCACCAACAGAAAACGAACTTTTAGAAATTAATTTAATACTAAAGAGAATGTCTGACTATTTACTTGGTACAGCTCCACCTTCCGAAACAGAAATTAATGAAGCCATTGAAAAGTATAATCAATTTAATATCACAATCTCTGATAATAAAAAAATTATAGAAGGAGATATTATTGTAGATAATAGCAGTGCATATAACGCTATTCAAGCTTGGAAAAGTGCAGAGTTTATAAAAATATTTGCAAAATACTTAAAATTTAATCCAAATGATGAAAATATTTACAGTAATGGATTAACAATAAAAGAGATGGCTAAAAGAGTTATCTGGTTGTTTACATATAAATTTTATAAAGGAATTCTAAGAGAAGATTATATAAATTATTACTATAAACTATTCGCAATTCCTGCTGTTTTTCTTATTTCTGATTTAAATGATACCCAGTATGAACTATTTTACTATGCTCTTTACCAACATAGTAATAAATTTAAAGTTTTTTGGTCTGAAGAATATATAACAGGAATTACTGATACAGGTGCCATTAACATGGATGATATTGGCAATATTTCAAATTTACAATTAGTTTTTGGTTTAATGCAAAAAACTAAAGAAGAAAAATTGCAGTGGCTTAAAGCCTTTAAAAGATATTATGAAAGATTTATGAGCTATAGTCCTGGTACATCTGATGGAATAAAACCAGATGGTTCCAGTTTTCATCACTACTCTGCTCTTAATAATTATACTTATAATTACAACACTGCAATGAAAATAATATCTATTTTAGATGGCACTTCTTTTCAGGTTTCAGTTAGAGCTTATAAAGTATTGCGAGATGCTATCTACGCTCAATTATTTCTTTCAAATGAAAATGTTGAACCTTTATCCATGAGTGGAAGACATCCCCATGCAAGAGGTATTGCTCCTGCTAAAAATAATATTAAATTATTAGCTCAAACAGGTGGTCATATTTTAGGCTTAACAACTCCAGACCCAATTTTAACAAAAGCTTATGTCAGGCAATGGGGTAATAATGATTTTCCTGAAGTTGAAGCAGAACAGTTATCAGGCTTTGCTCAATTTAATTATCATACAGCTGGTGTATTTTGGAAAGATAACTGGTTGGCAGTAGCAAGAGGAGAAAGTCAATGGGGATTTGGTGCAGAAATATTTAACTATCCAACAAATTATCAAAATGTTTATGGAAGATACCAAAGCTATGGTGCATTAGAAATAATTTATCCCGGAGGAGAAGAAAATGGAAATGGTTTTAAGCTAAAAGGCTGGAATTGGAATTATAATCCAGGAGCAACAACAATTATTCTACCATGGAATAAATTGGGCTCAGAAAATGAAACTCAAAAAGAAGTTCAGAAAAATAATTTTGTAGGCTCATTAGCATTCAATAATAAAAATAGTGATGTGTTGTCTAAAACTTATGGAAAATTAGGTGTTTTTGCAATGAATTTTAAAGAAAGTCTTGATAATCATGGTAATCGTATAATTATACCAAATACTCATGAAGAAACTTTTAAATTTAAAAAATCTGTATTTTTCCTTGATGATTATATTTTAGCTCTTGGTTCAAATATCAACAATGAGGATAGTCAAAATCCAACAGTAACAACAATATTCCAAAGAGCTACTACAGAAAATAATAATACTATTATAGTAAATAATAATGAATATTATGATACTTTTGAAATAGATTTAGAAAATAATAATGATCATTGGATTATAGATAATTTTAATACAGGATACTATATTGTAAAAGAGAGTGGAGAAATACATTTACAGTATAAAGAAAATAATACTCCTCAGGAAAATGAACCTAATATAGAAAATCTTTCAAAAAATAATTATACAACAGGTTATATAAAACATGGAACAAACCCTGTAAATAAAGGCTATGAATATATTGTTATACCAAGTACCACTGCTAATAAAATGCTTTCATTCGCTCAGGATATGTTAACCAATAAACCTTATCAAATTATTCAAAAAAATGAAAATGCTCATATTATAAAAGATATGAATCATAATATTTATGCTTTTGCAATATTTTCATCAAATAATAATTTACCCGAAAATACAATTATTGAGAATAATAGCAAACCTTGTCTTATTATTTATCAGGAAACAGATGAAAACCATATTAAATTATCATTATCTAACCCTGATTTAGGATTTACTTATCGTGATTTTAACGCATCAATAATAACTCCAATAACAATTACATTAAAAGGTAGCTGGTTGCTTAATGATGAAAATTTAAATATTAATCATGAAATTACAAATAATAAAACAATTTTAACTTTTAATACAATTGATGGCTTGCCAATTGAAATCGATATAACTAAACAATAAAATTATACCCTATGAAATTTCTTATCCAGTTCATATCTTGAAATCTTGTAATAAACAGGTCGTCCATGTGGGCAATTTGAAGAAAATTCATATTCATCCATTAACATCAATAAGCTTTCCATTTCATATTTATTTAGCTCATCTCCCCCACGCACAACAGAATGACATGAAATAGTAGAAAATATTTTCTTCATTGTTTCATCATAGGCAAGGGAAAACCCTGTAATTAAATAATCATCAATAATTTCTTTCATTAAATTTTCTATATTTTTTCTATTTAATATTGTAGGAATTTTTCTGATTGTTATTGTATTTACTCCAAAAATATCAATTTCAAAGCCAATTTCATTAAAAAATGACAAATTATCCATAAAAATAGCAAATTTTTCAGGGCTTAACTTAATTACAGTAGGAATTAACAGAGTTTCTTGTTTTATCTTTTTTTCTTCATAATTTTTGACAAGCCTTTCATACCCTATTCTTTCATGTGCAGCATGCTGGTCAATTATAATTAGGCCATCATCTCCTTCACATAAGATATATGTTTTCATAATTTGCCCAATTACTTTTAATGATGAAAAATACGATGTTCTTTCTTCATAATTTTTATCAATATTGTCTTTATAATCAAGTGAGCGATTAATAAAATCAGAAGAGAATAATTCCTTTTGATTTACTCCTGTTTCAGGAGATTTAAAAAAGTAATCTTCCTCTGTAATTTGGTGTGCTGTAAAATTACCATCTTTTACAATATTTAGATCTTCATTTAACAATTCTCTTTTAACCCAAGGTGTTTTTGCAAGTTCTCCTTCTATTGTTTTTGATATAATTTGATGAACCATCTGGGAATTATTAAATCTTACTTCCATTTTCTGAGGATGAACATTTACATCAACAAGCCTTGGAGCAATATTAAAAAATATTATTACAAAAGGATATTCCCTATTTTCAATTATTGAACGATAACCATGTGAAACTGCATGAATGAGCATTTTATCTCTGATAAATCTTCCATTAATAAAAATAAATAAATTATTACTCCTTTTATACGATAATTCAGGATTTGAAATAAAACCTTCAATTTTAAAATCTTCTATATTTAAGTTAATAGGATAAAAATCCTTTGCTTCCTTTGGAAAAAGTGCATTAATTCTTTCTTTTTTAGTTTGAACGGGATATTTTTTTAAAAGCTTGTTGTTTTTATAAAAAGTAAATGAAATATTATGATAAATCATTAAAAACTTAGAAAATACATCATATAAATATGAAAACTCAGTATTTTCTTTTTTTAAAAACTTTCTTCTTGCAGGAACATTAAAAAACAAATCATCTATTGTTATTTTCGTGCCTTCGTTCATTGCAATTGGAGATTCAGAAACAATATTTCCACCCTCAATTGTAATTTGATAACCAATTTCACTTCCTTGTTTTCTTGATGCAATCTGGAATTTTGAAACAGATGCAATTGAAGGTAATGCCTCCCCCCTAAAACCCAATGAATTTATAGCAAATAAATCATTTTCATCTTTAATTTTACTTGTAGCATGCCTTAGAATAGAAAGCTTTAAATCTTCTTTTGTCATTCCCTTTCCATTATCAGAAACAACAATTTTATCAACCCCGCCTTTATCAACAAATACCTCAATTTTATCACTTTCTGCATCAATTGAGTTTTCGATTAATTCTCTTAAAATAGAAGCAGGTCTTTCAACAACTTCTCCTGCTGCAATTTTATTTATTAAAGTTGAATCAAGTATTTTTATTTCACTCATTTTTCCCTCTGATTATCGTTTTTAAGGGTCGTTTAACCACGAAGTGTTTAAACTCCCAAATTTTAGCCTATAATATAGTCTAAAATTTATGAAAAGTAAAATATAAGTAAGTTTTATTAAATTTTTCCTTTACTAATTAACTAAGTTTCTGATATTATTCACAGAAGATACACACTGCCGTATGTATCAAAAAGGAGGGATATTATGTTTGATTCAAAAAAAATTGAAGAAATTCTAAAAACCAAAGAAACATGGACACAGGAAGAATTATTAAAATTATTTAAAAAAAGGCCTCCAATCAAAGAAAGGTTTACAACAATCAGTGATATGGAAGTACCAATTATTTCCACACCTTCTGATATAAAAGACTTAGACTACAATAAAGACCTTGGAATGCCTGGTGAATACCCTTTTACCCGTGGTGTACAACCTTCTATGTACAGAGGTCGCTTATGGACAATGAGGCAATTTGCAGGCTTTGGAAGTGCAGAAGATACAAATAAAAGATTTAAATTTTTACTTGAACAAGGCCAAACAGGTTTAAGCACAGCCTTTCATTTCCCTACATTAATGGGTTATGACAGCGACCATGAACGCTCAATTGGAGAGGTTGGAAAAGTTGGTGTTGCAATAGATAGCTTGGCAGATATGGAAGTATTATTTGATGGAATACCACTAGATAAAGTATCAACATCAATGACAATTAATGGTCCTGCTAGTATTTTACTTGCGATGTATATTGCTGTTGCAGAAAAACAAGGTGTAAGTGCTGATAAAATCATGGGAACAACACAAAATGATATATTAAAAGAATATATTGCTCAAAAATCATGGATTTTTCCACCAGAACCATCAATGAGATTAATTACAGATATGTTTGAATATTGTACTAAGAGTGTTCCTAAATGGAATACAATATCAATAAGTGGTTATCATATCAGAGAAGCTGGTTCTACTGCAATTCAGGAATTAGCATTTACAATTGCTGATGGAATAGAATATGTTGAATATGCCCTTAAAAGAGGCTTAAACATAGATGATTTTGCTCCAAGGTTATCTTTCTTCTTTGATGCTCATAGTGATTTCTTTGAGGAGATTGCAAAATTCAGAGCAGCAAGAAGAATGTGGGCTCGTATTATGAAAGAAAGATTCAAAGCTAAAAATAAAAAATCATTACTAATGAGATTCCATACTCAAACAGCAGGAGTATCATTAACTGCACAACAACCTGAAAATAATATTGTCAGAATTGCAATGCAAGCTCTTTCTGCTGTAATGGGAGGCACTCAATCACTACATACAAACTCTATGGACGAGACACTTGCTCTCCCAACCGAAAAGGCTGTTACAATTGCTCTCAGAACTCAACAAGTGCTTGCAGAGGAAACAGGAGTTGCAAATATGATTGACCCATTAGCAGGCTCATATTTTGTAGAAGAATTAACAAATAAAATGGAAAAAGAAGCATTAAAATACATTCACAAAATTGATGATATGGGTGGAATGGTTAAAGCAATAGAAAAAGGTTTTCCACAACTTGAAATAGGTAATGCAGCATATCAATATCAAAGACAAATTGAAACCAAAGAAAGAATACAGGTTGGAGTAAATAAATATGTGAATAAAAATGAAAAAATTGATATGACGATACTAAAAATCAATCCTGAAACAGAAAAAAAACAGGTTGAATCCTTAAAGATATTAAGAGAAAAAAGAGATAATAATTTGGTTAATAAAAGCCTTGATTTACTAAAACAAAAGGCTCAAACAACAGAAAATTTAATGCCATTTATTATTGATTCAGTAAAATCCTATGCAACACTTGGAGAGATAATTAAAGTATTAAAAGAAGTTTTTGGTGAACATCAAGATCCAGGATACTTATAATGAAAAAAGTTGATTACAATCATATTATAAATCTTATAAAAAAAAAGAAAAAAGTTTATTTAGATAGTTTTGCACTTGAAATAGGTGTTCCAATTCTGGAAACCCAAAGAATATTAAATAAACTTGCAGAAAAACAAGGTGCTGAAGTCCGTGTTGATAAGAAAGGAAAATTAATTTATATTTTTGAAAAAGATTTGGAATTTTCTGATGAATTATTAAAATTTATTTCCACATTTACCTTAGAAGTATTCAAGTTTTTTAAAAATATATTTGTTTCAGTTAGTAAAATAATGCTTTTACTTGTATTTATTAGTTATAGTTTTATATATATTATTATATTAATGCTTGGCTTTATTGCATCTACAATAATATTTTCTGCTGTAGAAGTATCTACAACAGAAGTAGATGAAACAAGCGTAAAAACCAGAAATACTATTAAAGTATCTGATGACTACCTTAAAGATTTTATTGAAATGATGACTTATGCATTTACACTAAAAAGCTTTCATGATAATGGATATAATGAAAATACCAAAAGACCATTTCATGTAAAAATATTTTCTTTTATTTTTGGTGATGATGTAAATTTAAAAACAATTGATAATGATATAAACACTTTAAGTTTTATAAAGGAATATCATAAAATAACACTTTCTGATGTTATAAATTTAACTGGTTTAACAGAAAAAGAAGCTCAACAATTAATTCTATCCTTAATTGTTAAGTATGACGGAGAAATTCTTGTTAATGATGATGGTATTATATATTATACATTCAATGACTTTGATTTTAGGGGAGTTAAAAAAAATAAATTCTCATATATATGGGAAAGAAAACTACCTGAATATAAATTAACCAGAAATGATGAGGATAGTAATACTAAAATTATTATTTTTGGCATAATAAACATTGCACTCTCAACTATTGTCACACTAGGAGCATTTGATGACAGTACATTTATACCAAAAGATATATATTCTATTTTAAAACTGTGGTATGGTAATATTTCCTTATTTTATTCTGTAATCTTTTTTTTAATTCCAGCATTAAGAGCTCCTTTTGTTGCTTTCAAGAAAAAACTATCAGATAAAAAAAACTATGTATATTATCTATTTAATGATTTTTCCTTTGATATAGGCAGAGACTATGTTGACATGGATGAAACTGATGATAATGCTGAAGTTTATTTATTTAAAAATTATCCAAATATATTTATTCATAACTTTATAAATAATAAAGATGTAATTGATTTAACAAGATATCATGAAGAAATAAAATTTACATCAGATAATAACCCTAAAAATATTAAAATATTCAATCCAGATGATGTTGATTTTATAGATAGTTTTGAAGATTTTTAATAGTTTATTGTTTCTGTTCTTCTTCCACGAATTGTAATTGTATATTTCTTAACTGTTCCAACATCTTTAATGGTTACAAAGTAAGTTCCTTCATATAAATCTTTTGTTAAAGTTCCAACTCCAACAGAACGACCATTAATTAAAATTGCAGGATTGCGATTTGTTACAATTTTCAAAGTTCCTTTTTTAAATTTTATAACTTGCTTTAACTCTTCATCTTTTTTTATTCTAATATTAATTGAACTAGAAATCATCGCTGACTTATTTTTTAGTTTTAACTTATGACGCCCAACAGGCAACTTATATTTAGCAAGTGGAGTAGAGCCAATTTTTTTATTATTTAAATATATATCAGTAAACGGTACTGTATTAATTGTTAATAAGCCTGTATCTTTTTTAACTTCTTTTTTAACTTCTTTAGGCTCAGTTTTTTTGACTTCTTCTTTTTTAGGTTCTTTTTTAGCTTCTACTTTATTAGGTTTTAAATTCAAAGAAATAGGTTTAGATATAGAAGAATTATATAAAGTAACCCTTTCTGTTTTATAGCCTTTTTTAATGGCTTTTATCACATATCGTTTACGAGGTCTTATTGAGTAATTAGATATAGGAGAATGCCCTACTTTTTTATTATTTATATAAATAAGTGCACCTGATGGATTTGTTTTAACTGTAACATCTTTATATTTAACTCTTGTTTTTGTAAGTTTAACATTAAGGCGTAAAGGCCTTGTTTCAGATAGAATAACTTCTTTTGTTTCTGGTTTATATCCCTTTAATTTCACCTGTATTATATGCTTACCAGATGATAGATTTTTAATTACCAACATTTCAGAATCAGGATTATTGAATGTTATTCCATCAAAAATAACAACAGCATTTTTAGGTGATTTCTTTAGAATCAACTTAGCATCTCCCAAAATTTCATTACTTGATTCAAGCTTAAAATTAAGACGATTTATTTTTTTAGTAAATGTAAATTTCTTAACGACTGTTTTAAATCCTTCCTTTTCTAGTTTAACTTCATATTTTTTACCTATTGTAAAATCAATGATAGTATTAGTTGTAACAGTTTGCCTTCTACCATTAATAATAATATAAGCAAGACTAGGCTCTGAACTTACAGGTATTTTTAAAATACTACCACTATCCTTAATATCTTCATTATTAAAGTCCATTCCTACTACTTTAGGAACACATTTTGATATTCCACTCTTACTAGTACAATATTCACCTTCTTCACATGTAATATTTGCAATTTTACATGTTGGCTTACATGTACCATCTCTATCATTATCCTGATAATCAGTATCACAAAGAGTACAATCCTTTCCAACATATCCTCTTGGACATTTCACCATATTACATTTATCACCAAACTTATAATACCCCTTACTACAAACAGAGCAATCCTTACCTGTATAACCAGTAGCACATCCTCTCATTTTAAGAATAAAATATGCTCCTACAGCGATTACAATAACAGAAAGCAAAGCAATCAAAGCAATAATAAGTCCTTTATTACCACCAGAGTTATAATTAGTAGAGGTATCCCTAGAAGATGAACCATAAGAAATTTGAGATGCTGAAGTATTAAGAGGATTTGTTCGGTATCCACTATTTGTACCCGAATTCATTCCAAGACTTCCAGAACTATTTAATAACTGAGAAAGTTGTGATAAATTAGAGCTATCAGTTGAAGGAGCATTATTAGAAGGCTTTTCAGCATCTAGCATATCAGTTAATAAAAATTCATCTGGTGCTTCTTTTAATAGTTGTTCGTGACGAACTTTAACACTTTCGATTCTTTCTTTAAATGTTTTTCTCATCCACTTTGATAAATCAACATTAGAAGATGGTTTTGGATATTCTCTTAAAAAATCATCCAAAGCAACATGAAAAGCTCTGCAATCTTCATATCTTTTATCTCTATCTCTTTCTAAAGCCTTCATTAAAATATCATTAAGTTTCTTAGGATATTTTGGATTAACCTCTATAGGAGATTTAATAGGTTCTTCTGTTATCATTCTTAAAGTTTTTAGCTCTGAATCAGACTTAAAAAGCCTTTTACCAAGTGTTATTTCATATAAAACAATTGCTAAAGCAAATAAATCAGACCTTCCATCAAGTTTTTTACCTAATGCTTGTTCTGGACTCATATAAGCAAACTTACCCTTTAAGGTACCAGCTCTTGTTTCTTGGCTCTGGGTTGCAGCTTTAGCAATACCAAAGTCAACAATTTTTGCAGAACCAGTATAAGTTACCAATATATTTTGAGGTGAAATATCTCTATGAACAATATCCATAGATGTTCCATACATATCAGTTAGAGTATGAGCATAGTATAAACCTGCCGCAGACTGTGATATAATATTTACAGAAAGCTGCAATGGTAAAAAATGTCCTTGCTTTATTGATGTTTGTAAAATACCCTTTATATCATCACCTGAAATATACTCCATTGCAATATAATAAGTATTTTGCTCTTTACCTAAATCATAAATCTGTACGATATTAGAATGATTAAGTTTTGCTGCAATTCTTGCTTCATCTAAGAACATTGTAACAAATTCTTTATCATGTGTAAAATGAGGTAGAATTTTTTTGATAACAACAAGTTTTTCAAAACCTTCAACACCTGTTTGCTTCGCTAGCCATATTTCAGCCATACCGCCTGTTGCTATTTTATCTAGCAATATATATTTTCCAAAATTAACAGCCATGCTGCTCCTCAATAGTAAAGTGTTATTTTATGAGATTTTACCACTAGTGTCAATAAATTTTATTATTGTTTCATTTTTTTTACCTTTTCTTTAATATGTTTATATAATTCTTTATAATAAGGAATTTTATTATTGCTTAATTCCTTTTTTGAAATTTTTTCTGCTTTTTTGAATTTTTCTTTTCTAATATAAAAATTTATTAAATAAATTGCAATCTTTTCCTTCTGGATATTATTACTGGTACTTACTAGATTATCAAGCAATACCGACTCCTGTTCTTTAAATTCTGATTTCCTTAGCAATTCATAAAACACCCTTGTTTCAAATGATGTTGGTTTAACTTGTAAAGATTTCAACTTTAATATTTCTCCCCTATTTAAATATAAAGAAGCCAATTCAGTTTTAAATCTATTTGCTCCATTAGACTTTTTATATGCAATATCAAATAAAGATTGTGTATTTAAAATATCATTTCTTCCTAAAAGCTGATACCCCTTTAGTAAAAAAACATCTGGGTTATTTTTATATTTTATTTTTACCTTATCATATAATAAGTCAAATTCCTTGTTTTTATTATTAAACAAAAGATATGTCATTTTAGATAAATACTTCCATAAACTATCAAGTTTTTTTAATTTTTTTACATAAATCACAGAATCATTATATTTATCAGTATTAATTTGATAATGGTATAATAGCTTATAATATAAAGTTATATCAGGAAAATCATTTGAAATTTCTTTTTTAATGTTTTCAACATTTTTATTTAAAATCATTAATAATTGAACTTCATTTTTTTGTTCTTTCTGTTTTTTATCATTATTCAAAATAGAAAAAACTAAATATGTAATAAATAAAAGAATAATAACTACACCAACAGAGCTAATAAGTAGTTGCCTTTTTTTATAAGAAAACTCTTTTTCAAGCTCATCAAGAATATTTAAATTATTATTTTCAGTATTAATTTCTGTTTCTTTGGTTTTGTCTTTATCCTGATATAATTCTTTTACCGCCCTTTTTTTAATATCATCAATAGATTCAATAACAGTAGTTTCAATATTGTAATTAGCAGTAGTTGTATTACTTGAATTTTTAAATCTTTTTTCAAAGCTATTTTTTATATCAGCAGAATGAGGAGAAAGTTCGTAAGCCTTTGTTAACAAAATTTCAGCTCTTTCCTTTATACCCTTTTTAAATAATATTTCAGATAAATAAAAATAACTGTCAGCACAATCAGGAGCAAATTTTATAGTATCTCTTAAAGACTGTACAGCTTCTACATTATTTTCAATTTTTATATATAGTTTAGCAAGTAAAATTTTAGGTTCTATATAGTCAGGATGACTCTTTATTCCATTTAACGATATCTGTATTGCTTCTTTGTATTTCTTTTTAACAAACAATCTTTTCGCAAGAGGATAAAATGCAATTGATTTAGGTTCTCTTTTGAAATATCTTAATAAATCAATATCGCTGAATTTATACAATTCCTTTAATTTACTTTCTTTTTCAATTTGCTTCACCATTCCTCTAAAAAGTTTCTTCAACAGATTACATTGTTTTATTTAAGTTGTCAATAATCTTTAAATTTTTTATTCTCAAAACTCCAATATAAAGGCTAATTAAAAGTAAAATTATTTATTATTGAAAAATGTAAACCAGTTTCATTTAATTTATTTTAATACAAGTAAAAGCCTATGGAGCTGTGATTAAAACTCTCTTACTCAGTTTAATAAAGCTTATGAAAAAGAAAATCCTAAAATATTTGCAAATTGAGTCTAATAAGGATATATTATTAATTGTATTTAAAGGATATATTATTAGTTTAATTTAATGGAGTACAGTTATGTTCAAGAAAATATTTATGATTTTATTACTATTTTTTATGCTTACATCATGTAAAGTAAAAAGATTAGAAAACTCAGAATTGGAATATAGAAACAAAATTACTTACGAAAAAAGTAGTAAGAAAAAATTTACAGGAATAAAAGTCCGTAAATATGAAGATGGAAGCCCAAAAGAAGAAGTAACATATAAAAACGGAATAAGAGAAGGAAAAAATATTTTCTTCCATAAAAATGGTAAACCAGCAATAGAAGGTTTTTATAAAAATGGTAAACCAAATGGTAAAAAAACTTTCTGGGATGAAAACGGAAAGAAACAAATGGAGCTTCACTATCTCAATGGAGTAAGACATGGGAAGTTTATTCAGTGGAATAAAAATGGAACATTAAAAACTGAAAGTAACTTTAAATTTGGTGAACTTGATGGAATAAGTAAGTCGTATGATAAAAATGGAGTAAAAAGAATGGAAGCATTTTTTAAAAATGGTAAAAGAAGTATCAAGAATACCCAAAGATGGGATTCAAAGGGTAATAAAATAAAATAAACTTATAATATAAATATAAAAATATAATTTTAATGATAATTCTAATAAATATTTGCAAATTGGAATTAATAAGGATATATTAATTATTATTTTTTAGGAGATTATCATGATTGAAAAAATTGGAGTAATAGGTAGTGGGCAAATGGGAAGTGGTATTGTACAGGTTGCACTTGTAAGTGGATATACCGTTACAATGATGGATGTAAGTGAAGAGCAACTTTCCAAAGGAAAAGCTTATATTGAAAAAGGAATATCAAAATTAGTAAAAAAAGAAAAAATAACTCAAGAAGATAAAACTAAGTTTTTAGCAAATTTAACAATTACAACAAAACTTGAAGATTTATCAGATACAGACCTTGTTGTTGAAGCAGCAACAGAAAACAAAAAAATAAAATTTGATATATTTAAAAAACTTGGTGAAATAACCAAAGAAAGCACAATTTTAGCTAGTAATACATCAAGTATTTCATTAACAGAAATTGCAGCAGCTACAAACAGACCTGATAAAGTTGTTGGAATGCACTTTATGAATCCTGTACCTATTATGAAACTTGTAGAACTTATCAAAGGCTTACAAACTAGTGATGAAACATATAACGCAGTAAAAGAAGCTGCAGAAAAAATGGGTAAAATAACCGTTTTATCACAAGATTATTCTGGTTTTATTGTAAACAGAATATTAATGCCAATGATTAACGAAGCAGTTTATGCTCTTATGGAAGGATTAGCATCAGTTGAAGATATTGATACAGCAATGAAATACGGAACAAATCAACCAATGGGTCCATTAACTCTAGCAGACTTTATAGGTCTTGATACATGTTTATACATTATGGAAGTATTACATGAAGGCTTGGGTGATTCAAAATACAGACCATGTCCATTATTAAAAAAATATGTTGCAGCTGGTTATTTAGGAAGAAAATCAGGACGAGGTTTTTATAATTATGGAGAGTAATATGGAATATAAAAATATAAAATTAGAAATTTTTGATAATTATGCAATATTAAAAATAGATAGGCCAAAAGCTTTAAATGCTTTAAACCCTGAAACTGTTTCGGAATTAAATAAAGCTTATTTAGAAATAGAGCAACTTGACAATATTAAAGTTATAATATTAACAGGTGGTGGTGAAAAGTCTTTTGTTGCAGGTGCAGATATTAAAGCTATGAGTAATTTAACAACTCGTGAAGCCTATGTTTTTGCAATGGAAGGTCAAAAACTTGGCTTAAATATTAATGAAAGTGATAAAATTTATATTGCAGCAGTTAATGGATTTGCACTTGGTGGGGGCTGTGAGCTTGCTTTAGCCTGTGATTTTGCTTATGCATCGGAAAAGGCTAAATTTGGCCAGCCAGAAGTTGGACTTGGAGTAATTCCAGGTTTTGGAGGAACTCAAAGATTAACAAGAGTTATAGGAATGGCAAAAACTAAAGAATTAGTTTATACAGGTGATATTATTAGAGCAGATGAGGCATTAAGACTTGGAATTATCAATAAAGTTTTTTCTCCTGAAATATTAATGGAAGAAACTATTAAAACTGCTAAAAAGATAGCTTCAAATGCCCCTGTTGCAGTTGCTTATTCTAAAAAAGTGATAAATAAAGGCCTTAGCATGGATATGACTCAGGCAGTAGAGCTTGAATCACAAGCATTTGCTTCACTTTTTGGTACAGAAGACCAAACAGAAGGAATGAAGGCTTTTATGGAAAAAAGAAAAGCTGAATTTAAAGGTAAATAGAGATAATTAATGAAAAATATAGAAAACAATGAATTCAAAAAAGCAGGTGTTAATAGAGAGTATGGTAGTTCAAGGCTTCAAAAACAAGTTTTTTCTATTGGGCATTTAATTATAGTTTTATTTTTAATATGGCTAGTTTTTCTTAATGGACTCCCTATCCTTGGGAAAATCATTGGAAAATCTCTTTATTTTTCTGATGTTAGAAGAGCCAGAATACTTGTATATATTGCAATACTTTACTGGGTTCGTCATTATATTACATTATTCCACTTACTAAAAAGAAAAATTGAATGGGGTGAAGTATTTGGATTATTATTTTTTATTGCATTTTTTGAAATACTTTTTGTATTTATTGGAGGAAGTGTTTTTAAATATAGCTATTCTCCTCTTGGAATGCTTGATTTATTTGCTTTAATACTATTATTAATGGGCTCTTATTTAAATACATGGTCTGAATTTCAAAGAAAATGGTGGAAACAAGATTCCAATAATAAAGGCCATTGCTATACAGATGGTTTATTTAAGCACTCTGTTCATATTAACTATTTTGGAGATACCGTTTTATTTACAGGCTGGGCTTTGTTTACACATAGTTTTTGGGCATTATTATTACCTGTATTAATGGGGTATTCATTTGTAATTTTTCATATTCCAGGGCTTGATTTATATTTAAAAAAACGCTATGGAGATGAATTTATTGAATATTCAAAAAAGACTAAAAAACTCATTCCATGGATATATTAATTTTTATTATTTAGTTACAGAATTTCCAACTTTCATTTTATAGCCAGATGATTTTATTTCTTTCATAGATTTTACTTTTCCAACATTTAATTTCAATTTAAAGTTTGCAGATTTTGTTTTTCCACCAGCTCCAATTGCAATACTTGTTTTTTTATTCTCCACAACTTTCTCTACGCATCTATGATTATCATCACAAATTTTCTCATCAGTACAATCAGAATTTTCAATACATCTACCTGTTGTCAACTCACATTTATCTTCATCAGAACAAGTTTGCCATTCTTTACATTCTGGCTCACAATCATTATTATCTTCAATACAAGCATTATTTTCACAGCCATTAGCACAAACTTTTACTTCTATTAGCACCAAACAACCATCTTTATCCTTAGCACAAACCATTAATTTACTATCAGAACAAGAATTAACACCTTCTGTGCTACATTTATTCTCACAATTATTATCTCCACTTGTTGAAGAATTATCACATCCAACAAATAGCAATGTCAAAAAAATCATCAAAAAAATCATTTTCTTCATTTTTCTCTCCCATTAAAAAGGCATTATAAATGAAGATAAGTTATATTCATTTTTTTTGCAAACTTTTTTATTGTTTTTCTTGTTTTTTGCCAAATTAAGTAATTTACGATTTAACTTAAAAGAAACTTTATCATTGAACTTTTATTCCCAATATTATATAAGCAACTAATATTATATATTTATAGGAGAAAATATGAAATTATTTATTTTTTTATTAATTTTCAGCTTTTTATCTATTTCATGTGGCAAAAAAAATGAATCCAAGATAGAAAAAAATAGTCATGTTTCTCAAAAAGAAACAAAAATTAAAAATAGCAATAAAGAAAAAGTAAACAAAACAGAATTAAATAATAATAATCAAGAAAAGGACTGGGAAGAAGTAGATACCCGTGACAAAATAATAGAAATTGATAAAAATATATTAAAAAAAGATTTAGCAAAAGAAGAAAATGAACAAAATGATGAAAATTCAGGTATTGCACTTGAAAATACTGAATACAACCCACCATTTTTTGATCTAATAAAACTAGATGAGTATAAAAGAAAAAATATATACCATAGTTTTGATAATGATACTACAATATCTTATAAGGATAAAAATAAAAGAGAAATAAAAATCCCCTTATTTAGTGAATACTGGAATAATAGACTTTATACTAAAAATATGCCTGAATTAAAAAATAAAATAGATGAAGGACTTAAAAAACTAAATTTCAAGTTTCTGTATAACAATAAAGAAGGTAGTTTAGCAACAATAAAAGATAAAAACAATATTTACTATATTAAAATTTCATATAGAAATGATGGAGAAGCCAGATTTTTTACCTATCAAGAAAGAATTTTAGAAGAAAATAAGAAAGTAAATATTAATTTTACCAAAGATAAAAAGATGATTACATTTAATGCTAAATTTGATGGAGAACATTATTATTATCTTAAAGTTGATATCATTGAAGGGAAACGGATTGATATGAGATTTTTTTCTGATTTTTCCAATAAGAGTTATAAAATTAGGAATGATAAGAAAAAATGGTTTGAAAAAAAATATTATACGAAATATCAAATATTAAATATTTCTCAATATAATGTAAACAATGAAATTACATTTAAAGCTTATGATGGAAATGAAAAGATTATAATTGAACTAGTAAAAACTCCATATAAAATTGATAAAATATCAAAATTTAATGGTAAACTTGGAGCAATAAGAATAAAAAATGTCTCTTCTTCAAAAGTAACAGTAAAACCAGTTGGATATATTACCAAAGGATTTAACCCTATTGAAGATAAACTTCCTAATGGAGACAGCCTTTTTTGGCTTGCAGCAGGAAATTACAGTTTAAGTATAAAAAATTTAAAATCAGCTAAAAAAGACAAGGGGCTTGAAATGCAAACACATCTTGTTCCTGTAGAATCAAATAAAATTACTGTTGTGGACTGGCCGTTATATCTTGATAATATGTTTAAAGAAAGCACCAGTAATAATATTAAATCAAGTAATGTACGATTAGGAGTATTTGATATAGAAAAATCAAAAGATATAGTAACTCTAAATTTAGCATTATCGAATTTACCCAAAAAAATAAATATTACAAAAGAAAACTTCGATATTAACGAAAATGGTGTACTAAAAGGAAAGGTTTTATCAATAAAAAGATTAAAAACACCTATGAATGTGGTTATTTTGCTTGACAGTTCTGGCTCAATGAAAAGAAGTATGAAAGTTGCAATAAAAGCAGTTGAAAGCTTTATAAACAAACTCCCTAAAAATGCAAAAATAACATTGGTTGACTTTGATACAAAAGTAAAACCTTTAAAAGCCAAAAACAGAAAAGATTTAATAAGAAAATTAAATAAAATAAGAGCAAATGGAGCAACAGCTCTTTATGATTCAGTAATAAAAGGTATTGAATTATTAAAAGATAAAGACAGAGCATCAATTATATTATTTACAGATGGTAAAGATGCAAACTATAATGATACCAAACGAGGAAGTAAAGCTGATTTTGATGAAATGTTCAAATTAGTTCAAAAACATAAAATACCAGTTTATCCTATAGCTTTTGGTAAAGGAGCTGATAAAACAACACTAAATTCTATTGCAAAAGTTACTGCTACAAAATACTATGAGGGAGACGATAAAGAAAGCCTTGAAAATATATTTACAGATATTAGCAGTGATTTAGGAAATGCTTATAAATTAAAATATCAAAGAATGAAATCTGCAGTAAACAGCAATACTCCTGTTATAAATTTTATGATAGACAGAAGTGGCTCTATGGATACAGATCCTTCTTGGTGTGATGGTTGCTCAAGAAGGATTGAAACAGTAAAGAATGTTTTAAGTGATTTTATTAGTTTCATTCCTAATAACTTCCTTATTCAGTTCAATGTATTTAATACAGAAGTAAATATGTTACAAATCATGACTAATTCAAAAGCAAAAGTATTATATTCTATTGGAGAAATGAGTACAGGAGGTGGAACAGATATTGTAAAAGCCTGTGAAACAGGAGTTAGTATTTCAAATATTATTCCATCTAATAATAGATATTTTATATTTTTAACAGATGGAGCCGCAAGTGCCTTTAAATTTGATGAAGAACAGATGAAAAGGCTTAAATCTGCTCTTTTAGCATTTAAAGAAAAAGGGATTAAAACATTTTGGATAGGTATGGTTGAATCAAAAGATGGTGAAGAAATGCTTAAGAAAATAGCTAGTTTAAGTGGTGGAGAGTATGTAATTAACTCTGATATAAATGAAATAAAAAAAATGTTTTCCAAGATAAAAAACGATATTAGTACAATAAAAGATAATAAAAATGAAAAAATAACTTCATTACAAATCAAATTTAGAAAGAAAAATGAAAAAAATGGTGATATATTAACAGCAATTAGTGAAGCAAGTATTGATTTTGAACCATTAAAAGACGAAAATGACAAAAAAGAAGTTAAAGCCATGAGTTATAAAGTTAGTAATTTTGATATTAATAAAATGTCATATAATAACCTTAATGCAAATGATATTTACGGTGACGACATGCCTTTAAAAGATGTTAGACTTGATAAAATCATTCCTATAAAAGATAATGATGGCAAGGTAATTAGTGGAACAAATAAGGCCGTTAAACTCAATATAGAAAGTGCTATTATATTTAATAGATTAAAAGGTTTAAGAGCTGGCCATAGAAATAGATTTATGGTACTTAAGTTATCTCTTGAAAATTTATTAAAATCACAAAAAGTAGCTGTTTTAGACAATGGAGAAAAGCATCCAAGTTCGTGGATTAACAAATCAAATAGTGATTATAAATACATGAATGCAATTCCAACATATTCAGTTCCTGATTTGCGTTCTCATCTTTTTATAAGAATTAATAATTCCTATGAAATGCCTTTCGATATTATTACTTGGGCTTTAGAAAAACCATTAGTAGAAGTTGATGAATATAAGGTTTTAGTTAGGCCAAAAATAAAAAAAGATGGAGTCTTAGCTTTTAAAATTCCAGACAAACCGATAAAAAATCTATCTTTACATTTTTATGACTCAGCTTATGGTCATATTGATATTCCGATTATAGGTATATTAAAAACTAAAAAAGAAGATATTAAAAAACTTCCAACAGAAAGTTTTAAAAAATTATCAGATAATTTTGCAATAAAAATTGAATCCGAATATTTCAAAAAAGAAATTAAAGGAGTAAAAGCAAAAAAGAATGCTATTTTTGATATATTAGAATTCAGATTGCAATCAAATGTAAATGCTTTGTTAAAATTTTCAGCAAAACAAAGATTTTTTATGAAAATAAATACAAAAAGTGGTGATTTTATAATTAAGGCACATGCTATAAGCAAATATTTACCTATGGGACTATATGATAAAATTGCTCTTGCACCAGGAAGTAATAACAAATTCAGAATAGCATTCAACATTCCTGAAGCATTAAAAAATAATAAAAAATCTTTATTCATTGAACTAAAAGGTAAAGATTTGGAATTACCATTATTAAGCAAAATAACACCAGTTAAAGAAGATGAATCACCTGTTCTGGTTTCTGCTAAAGAAGATGGAATAAAGTTAAAAATAAATAATATCTATAAATTAAAATACAAAAGATTCGCTGTTGATATTACATTTGTTGATAAAAAAGATGGAAACTCTACAAGAATGAGCGATGCTATTGTTGTAAGTAAATTCAGAACAATAAACTCTTATGCAAAAATAGTTGATAATAAAAAAGAAATAAAGGCAAATAAAAAAGGACTTGGTAATTTTAGCAATCAATCAGAATTAAAAGGGGCATATAAATGGATAGCTCCTGACAATAAAACAAATAATAAAATTTTAGGCTATAATAATAAATCAGTAATACTAGATGGAACTTCTAATAGATTTATTGTTATTTTTAATGAAAATGATATGGAGGAAAATAAACCTCATTATTTAATTTCCCCAATTTTTAAAGATTTATCTTTTAAAATTGATATAAAAAATATAAAAAAACTTCCTAAAAACTTAGAAACTTTTCTTACAGAAAAAACCTATTTTGAAGATAATAGCAATTACGAAAAAGAGCTAAATAAATTAATATCCAAAGCAAGAGCAAGAAGAATTAAAGCAGGAAAAGTTAAAGCTCTCAAACTTAAAGCAATGAATCTTGAAAGTAGTGATGTTATGGCTCAAATATTAGCCCCTTTACCAATATCCGTTTATGGAGCTAATAAGTTTTCAAAAATTGATACTCTTGAAAAATTAATAACTGAACTATCCGGACTTGAATGGAAACCATCTTTAATAAATGCAGCAGTTTACTCAAAAGAATCAGTTTTTACTCAAAATTATCTTGGTGAATACGAGATGCAACAAATAGTATATGATTATTTGAAATCAATGAATAAGGAAATAGAAACAGGTACTTATGATTTAACAGAAGAAGGTAATACAGAAATTAAAAAACTTGCTAATGGCTATGAAGTTAAATTTAAAACAGTTCCTTATATAAAGTGGGATGATAAATCACTGGTATTTCCATTTTTAAAACCAATTAATGAGCTAAATAATCTAATAAAAAAAGACTCAAAAGATGAATCAAGTGGATTCTCCAAAAAATATGCTTACATTACAATGACTCTTGAATATACTAAAAAAAGAGATAATGTTAATGCACAGATGGGAGCCATGGGCTCTGCATTAGGAGGAAATACTAAAAGCTCAATAAAAAGCGATAAAATATTTAACGAATCTTTCCAAATGAAATACATATCTGATATGCCAATAGATATATGGTTTAGAAAAGAAAAAAATAAAGATGGAAAAGATATTCTAAAAAGTTATTACATGGGTGAAAATGGTATTACTTATGATAATTATATTTCAAATGCAAATGAAGTAATGCCTAAGAAGCTAATAATTAAACTTGAAACTGCATTTAGAAGAGCAGATACCTATACTTATGATTTTAAAGATAATAAAAAACTTGAAAATTTATTTTTTACAATTGCATTTGCATCTCCAGATTTGCCAGAAGCTTCATTAAAATTTCTGGATAAAAGAAAAAAAGAAGTTTTTAAAGGAGTTAAAAAAATTACCGAACTTTCTTTACTTCAATGGCTAAACAGAGATAAAATTTATAAATTTATTGGTTTACAAACAAGATATGAAAAAGAATTAAATAAAAAATTAAAAGTAAAAACAAGTAGAATGGGTAATCCAAGAATAATTATTGCAAAAATAGAAAGAAGCGGTGGTAATATTATATCCTCTATTGATTTAAGGGATGTATCTCCATCTGTTTATGGTGATGAATTGAATATAAAATCATTTAATATCATGAGCGGATTTATGGCAACAGAAGGTGAAGCAGCTGTAATAGAGGGTAAAACAGTATCTTCTATATGGAAAGATATTAAAAATTTGAAATTAATATTAATAGAACCTTCAAATAAAGAAATGTATATTGCATATATGAAAGAGAAAAAAATACCTGAAAATATTATCTCTAGGTTAAAAAACAGCAATAAGTTATGGTTATTCCCATCAGAGTCATTAAATAGCAGATATGGCTGGTATGAAGTTGACCCTAAAACATATAAAATGCATTCTGTTCTTGATACTGGTGAATATGGCTCTATGTCTGAATATTCTATTACAGAAGAAAGAGTAACAGATGGAGTTGGTTACTTTTTAGGTCTACTTGCTGGAGTACAGGTTTCAGTTACATCTGTTGCAACAGCTTCTGTTATTTATTCTGATTTTAAAGATATTATTGCTAATGCCGAAAAAATGGCAAATTATGCGGCCTGTATATTTGGAGCAATTGACAATATTGTAAGTATTGGAAAAGGCTCTTTTGATTTTGGAGCATCACCTAGTATTGTTGCAGGTTGTGCTTTTAATCAAGGTATAGTAAGTAAAGGACTCGGAGTAGCAGGAAGAGTTGTTAGTCTTGATTTAAAAACAAGTAAATTCAATAAAAATAATATTTCAAAAATTCTTGGAGGTGGATTTGCTGGTGGATTTGCAGATGGGGTTGCTCTTTATTTTAGCTATGCTAAAAAATAAATATTAAAACCAATAAGTAAAACAACATCTAACTAATTGTAAAATCAGTAAAAAAGATATAGAAATATAAAAAAATACAAAAAAACATAAAAAACTATTGACAAAAGAGTATAAAATATGTATTTTATAACTCGAATGCGGGTGTAGCTCAGTGGTAGAGCACGACCTTGCCAAGGTCGGGGTCACGAGTTCGAGTCTCGTTACCCGCTCCACTTTCTAAGGCGCCATAGCCAAGTGGTTAAGGCAGTGGTTTGCAAAACCTCCACTCTCCAGTTCGAATCTGGATGGCGCCTTTTTATTACTTGGCTATTTGTTCCTTATGATACCTTCTTTTACATGAAATTATGACAAAATCAGGATATATCGCAATAATTGGAAAACCTAATGTAGGTAAATCAACTTTTATCAATGCCTTCATGGGTGAAACTATATCAATAATAACAAGGAAAGCACAAACTACAAGAGATAAAATACTTGCCGTGTATACAAATGAAAATACTCAAATTGTATTTTTGGACAGCCCAGGTATTCATTTATCCAAAAAAGAAATTAATCAATTTATGCTCAAAGAAGCCATTTCTGCAATAAAAGATGCTGACTTAGTTCTTTTTTTAGTTGAATATAATAATTCTGAACTTGATAAAGTAAATAAAAAAATACTAGAATATATATTATCAAAAAACAAGCCTGTAATTTTATTAATAAATAAAATAGATAAATATAAAACTCCTGTTAAAATGCTAGAAGCAATTGAGTTTTGGAAGACACAAGCTAATTTTAGTGAAATCATTCCAATTTCAGCATTTAAAGGTTTTAATCAAAAATTATTATTAAAGGAATTCCGTAGATATTTACCAGAACATCCTTTTTACTACCCTTCTGATTTTTTAACGGATAAAGATGAAAGATTTATTGTTTCAGAATTAATCAGAGAACAGATTTTATTATTAACTCATGAGGAAATACCTTATGATAGTGCAGTTGTTATTGATAAATTTTTGAATATAGAAAATAGAGTTACAATAGATGCAACTATTGTATTAGCAAGAGAAAGTCAAAAAAGAGTTATTTTAGGCAATAAAGGCTCTATGATTAAAAAAATAAGAGAAAACTCACAAGAAAATGCTAAAAATGTATTAAATAAAAATATAAAACTAAATATTTTTGTCAAAATTGATAAAAATTGGAGTACAACAAACGAAAAAATAGAAAAACTAGGTTATAGCAATAAAACAGACCTAAATGATTTTCTATTATAGAGGTAAAAAATGAAGGAAATAGTAGCAATCATAGGAAGACCAAATGTTGGAAAATCTTCTCTATTTAACAGACTTGTTCAAAAAAAACTTGCCATTGTTCATAATATGCCTGGTGTAACCAGAGACAGAAACTATGCAAATGCAAATTGGGATGATTATAATTAC